>BNJU01002315.1_pt1 | contig 220633 bp, 323 predicted proteins | sample 8539281 | NCBI WGS metagenome assembly BNJU01 (sample SAMD00202456, study PRJDB9452) | human saliva metagenome | isolation source: human saliva | place: Japan
TGAACACAAATTAAGTGACGGTTGGAAATTAAATGGGTTATAGCTATGCTCGTTAAAATATTTCTACAATCAAGCTCGTATTACAAATATTAACGTGAAAACTCGTACAGCCCGCCTGCGATTGAACAGCAACAAGGCGATCAACGTGTTCATAGCGGCATTAAATATAGCGTTGGTGATTTGGTGATGATGTTGCTAACCGCTTTTGTAGCCGGTATTGATGCAATGCAATATTCGTGATCTTGGTCCAATTTACAACCAAGGTATCGTGAATTCAGATATCATATTGATCATCCAAACTATACCAGTCTGTTGCAGCACACAAAAATGGTAACGCACGCCTACCAATATAACTACTCAAAACTGTTGAGGTTTATATCCAAGATACCGCTTACTTTACAGATAACTTTATCCTGACGATGGGTGGTTTACGCTGCAGAGTTTTTGATGAATTTGCAGGACGTCACTGCTTAGATGCAGCAAACTGTAGGTCAAAATCTAACCAAAACCGGAAAATACTCGATCGACATGATGGTAAATTATTATATAATTAGTGTTGTATATAAATTTACGCCATATACAGACCTTGTAAACTATTCAGAGTCTTTCCGTCCACAAACGTGAGCGTTGCAACACCTGAAGCGGAGATTTAAAACCAGGAACAAGGTAAATCTTTGAAATTGGTCAAAATACGAAACTCTGGCTTTCAACGCGACACTTGCATTATTCAATGTCACCAAACGTACTGTGGCTGAAGCTGTTTGGTTCGTTCAAAATGCACACTAAATATCGTGGGCAAACAACGTTCTCCGAGTGGAATTCGATCTTAATGGTCAAATTACTGATAACCCAAGTGTAGCGGCTAACTATAACATACACTAAAGTAAAATCACTTGAAAATGAGCTTTTATCCTGATGCGGTAAATCAACAACTTTCTGGTGTACCGAAACATCAAGCTTCTCTATTCTTAGCTTATAACGTAGGTGAATTTGATTTTTGGTAACATCCGTGTTGGTGGCGGTGCTCGTTATTTAGGTTCTTGGCATGCTTATAACAGTGATTCACCAAAGCATACAAATTACCTCATGCCGTGGTATATGAGTGCCTTTATTGCTTACGACACCAAAAATCTCTGGCAAAAAGTGTCTTTCCAACTTAACGGTAAAAACTTAACAGATAAAACTTACTATCCATCTACCTCTGGTAACGCAACAAACACGTTAATCCCAGTTGCATTAGGTTGCGGACGTGAATTTATCTTCAACACGAAAGTGGAGTTTTAATTGAGCGCACATATGAGGGGCGAATCATTTCGCCCTTTTTCGTTTACTATGGATAATCAATGAATTGGCAAACCGAACTTAACTCAAGTTTAAGCTGATTTTGACCGCACTTTTCTGGGTAGTTTATGCTTTAGCGTGGTACTGATAGCGCTAAAAGCAAACCTCACTTTGGTCAAAAAGTTTTGGCATATTATATCCCCTTCGATTAATCGTCGTAACAGCATCAAAATCATCCTTATGCTACTGGTATTGTTTTACGATGATTTTGCTAGAAGCGCTTCAGCGTGCTCAACTCTTTTTCTATAATGGGCTTTATAGCTCCATGCAGGAATTAGATGCGGATAAGTTTTGGTTCTTTGCAAAACTAAATACTCTCTTAGTATTGGTACAAGTTATCCATCCATTTACTGCGATTATTTCTTACGGCAAGTATTTGAAACCGTTGGTTGGAAAGCTTGAATAAAAATCCTGATTTAAACGATGGTTAGAAAATAAAAATACTATCGTCTCAAATATGAAAAAGATTCACCCGATAATATTGATCAACGTATTGAACAAGATGCGCGTGAATTCATCAGTAGCACTGTCAGCCTATTGTACGTGGCACAGATTAATTCTTGTTCTGACCCACCATTGAATTTACTATCATCCTCTGGTCGCTTTCTGGAATATAAGTCTTTTTGGCTTGAATATCGAAAAAGGCGTCGTTTTCTTTATTTATGCCTTTATTATCCTCGCAACGTTAATGTCCGTTTGGATTGGTCACCCTTTAATCAAGCTGAACTTCAATAAAGAAAAACTCTAATGGTGACTACCAGTTATTCTTTAATTCGAGTGTGAGATAATGCGGAAAGTATCGCTTTTCTATCAAGGCGAACTGCAAGAACAACCACTTATTGAAAAACAAATTTGCTCAAATCATTCATAACCGTTACGGGCAAATTGTATTGAGAATAGTTGGGATTAGACGGCTTTAATGGAAGTGTCACGCGCGTTGCAAAACTCTTACCGTTAATGCTGCAAGCACTCGTTTTTCACTGGACAAATCAAATCATGATATGCACCAAACTGTGCAAGCATTTAACCGATCAATGACCGCATCCTTCTTCCGTTTGTTCTATGAGACAATTTACTGCCCTACCAAGCGCGTTTTAAATCGTCTTTATGGTTTTATGACGAAGTTGGATGAATTAGATCATTTAGGAGGTTCATCACCCCATGAAATGCTCAAACCGTGTTGCGTTATCAAAATTTTGGTATTAAAGATGACGACAGATTGTTGCTTAATAACTTGAATATTGAATTATGGTGATGCTTTATTAATTCAAGGGCCTTCTGTAGCTGGGAAAACATCGCTATTAAAAGCGATGGCAGGAATTCTATCCTTTGAAACAGTTGGTCTGGTGGAACATCCTTAGTGACCAGTTTGTTCCTACGCAAACGCCCTTTTATATGCCACAAGGTCATGTTACATGAAACGATTTCGCTATCCGGATATTGATCCTATCATCCTGAATTGGAAAAACACTGGCTGACTGTTGTTTGGATAAATATCTTCATAGCTTAGATGTAGATAACGATTGGCAGGCAATTTTGTCGCCAGGTGAATTACAGCGCGTGGCATTTATTCGGATTTTACTGACGAAACTCCGAAGTGGTCTTTTTAGATGAAAACCACATCAGCACTTGATGAGCCAACCGAGTACCTCCTTTATAAAAACAATTAAAGAGCGGTTACCCAATATGATCATTCTGAGCGTGGGTCATCGTGGCACTATTGCATCAGTTCCATAATAAGCAACCAAATTTGGCAGTCTGCATCGTCTCAAATGACGAAAATAGGCTAAATTTATATTTAGCCTTTTCTTTTTACTAAATACAATTGAACTGCAAGAACTCTCTCAAGGCTTACTACATCCCAATCCCCTATAATTCCTCCAATTTTTCTAATTTTCATTCTCACAATGTCAGATAAAACCATTGCCAAAAATACACTATTTCTTTACATCCGAATGCTCTTCTCAACATATGCCATGTATATCTCTCGTGTGGTATTACAGGTTTTTGGGAGTAGAAGATTTTGGTATCTACAACATTGTGATGGGCGTTGTGGTCTTATTTTCCTTTTAATGGCACAATGACCGCCACCACACAGCTGTTTTATTAACGTAGAAAAAGCCTCAAATGACATTCAACGTGTCAATAAAGTCTTTAATATTAGCATCTTAAATCACCTACTCATTATTTTTATCAGTCGTGTTAGCCGAAACCGTCGGTTTATGGTTTTAAATCACAAATTGGTGATCCCGCTGAACGCTTCGCAAGCGGCGAATATCGTTTACCAATTAGCATTAATTATTGCTCTAGTTGAAATCATCAAGGTGCCATTCAATGCCATGATTGTTGCCCATGAGAAAATGGGATTCTATGCTTGGTTGGGATTAGGTGAAACCATCTTAAAACTGACTTCTGTCTTTATCCTAAGTCATATCACATATTACGATAAGTTGGTTACTTATGCTGCTGCTTATTGCTTTTCAGTCAGCTTAATTGTGCTCTCTTTATGTGTTATTCACTAAATATTATTTCAAAGAGGCTGCGCATTTCCGTTTATATAAAGATTTAAGCAAAACCAAAGAAATGGTGAGTTTTTCCGGTTGATGCTCATGGGACAAGTTGCTATGTGGGTTCGACCCAAGGCTTTGAATATGGTATCAAACTTATTCTTTGGCGTGGCAGTCAATCGCAGCTGTCGCCATTGCGACCCAGGTAGAAGGTGCGGTTTATAGCTTTGTGAATACTCAAATGGCGGCTAATCCGCAGTTAGTGCAGTCTTATGCGGCAAAAGATTGACGATCGCAATCGCCAATTAATTCTTGGTATCGCAAATACTCTACTTTATTTAATGGCTATTCTCTGCCCCTGTATTGTATTTCACCCATACCTTACTGACATTTTTGGCTAGATGATCATCTTCCGCAATATACTGAGCAACTCGTACAAAGCTATTATTGCTTTGCTTATTAATCAGTGCAATGGCAGGCATTTTGGATGAGTGCATTGCTTATTGGTCACATCCACCGTAAAACAATACAATATCATCGTCGCATTAATCGATCTTTGTACGGTGCCTTTGGCTTATTATTTGTTCACACCAGGTTATAACCAGTATTTGCCTGTAGGTAAATTTAGTACGATGGTCATCTCACAACTCTATCGATTATATTTTATTAATAAAAATTAAATTTAACCACAGTAATTTGTCTCATATTTAGTGAATGTCGGCGTGGTGTTTGGCTGCATATTAGGTACCCATCTATATCCGATACTACCCGCAGCTATTCTTTATTGGAATTTATTGGACAATCCATCATTTTAGAAATGGTATTAATCTGTGTCATTTTAATCTTCGGATTAAACACAGCAGATTTCTTGTTTAGCTATTTAAAGAAAAGAGTAAAAATGAATCAACTCCTTATTGATTTAAAAACAAACTGAATCCTATTGTCGAACTGATCAAAGATAAAAACGACGTATTTTATTTCGACCACCACTCATTTGAACGTGGGCGATTTATTGATTTATCACGGAACCGAGCAATTTTTAAAGATCACCACATTAACGTGACCTTAAAACGTTGCGAATATGATTTAGATCTGAGGAAGTCAGCGAAAATCACCCAAACACCACCCATCCTTTACATGGTGGCGGTACTAACGATCTTTTATCCGCAGCATCGTAAAATCCGTGAAGAAATGGTGACGCACTCTTCCAAATAATCGCATTATGTGTTGCCACAAAACCGCTTATTTCAAACACGAAGAAAATCTGCAAAAATCAGCCGCACTTTTCCGTAGCCACAGTGGTTGCCATCTACTGGCTCGTGACGAAAGAACAGCGAATCTATTTGCACAATTTTCAAATCATGTTTAGTTTTGTCACCGGACATGGCGCATCAGCTTTATGGCACCATGGAAACGAAACAAGGCACAACTGGCAGAACAACTTTATTTCTTGCTGTAAAGATATTGAAGCGAGTGATATCGAGAAAAATATCCTTGCTCAACTGCTCGCTAACAGCAATGTAAAAAGACTGGAAGATATTCTTTCAACAGAAGATGATGTGGTTTTAGCATTGTCTGGCGAATGAGTAAAATAGCCAATAAATTTTGGTCTGGGTTGGCTGAAAGATCTTTGCCATCAATTCTGGTATGCCTATACTCTACGCATTGTAAAACGTGTTGCATGCAAGTATTCTTAGCGAATGATCAAAAGTCACCACTACTCACTTAGCATGGTCATATTTTTCTCTGCTTGTTAGAAATTCCAAATCGTGTTTGCGATAACTCTTATGGTAAAAATAGTAGCTATGCCAAATTATGGACCAAAGAGCTAGATTTTTGTTGAATTGGATAAATAATGTTTGAATTGAAAAACTGATTACAGCCATGATTCTTCCCCCATTTAATATTTTAATTTTATGGGACTTTCACTTATTCTAGCTAAATTCAATTTCAAAAAATTAAGCCGAATTTCGACCGCACTTGGTTTCTCTCTACTCTATCTTTTAAGCATTCCTACACGGCACAAGTACTTAAAGATAGTCCTCATTACTGAAAGATCATTTAACACTGCAAGATTATCAACAAGCTCAAGCGATCGTTTTACTTGGCGGTGGTTTACGTGATAGTAAAGAGTTTTATGCGCCATTGAGCGTCAACAGGTATTCAACTTGAACGCTTACGCTATGCCGCATTCTTGCAAAAAGAAACGCACTGCCATTATTAATTACAGGGCGAGTCCAACTGGCGCCATTGATAGCAAAAATCGCTGCGGAAGAACTCCAAAACTTCTTTAATGTGCCAACTAAATGGATTGAACCTAAAGCACTTACTACCAAAGAAAATGCACTTTTCACCAAAACAAATGTTGGAAAAAGAAGGTATTCACAAAATTATTTTAGTCACCAATGAATGGCATATGCAACGTGCAAAATTATTGATCCAACAACAAGGTTTTGATGTGTTACCTGCAAGTGTAGGTGAAGGCATTACGCCTGACAGTTATGGACTCAATATGATGCATTTTATTCCACAAGGTGGCGCGATTACGAAAAATATGCAATTACTCAAAGAGTGGATTGGATATTGGAAAGAGCGCTAAAGTGCGGTCAAAAGATCTCAAATTAGATAATGTTAAGAAGAAGAAAACATGAGTCAAATTACACGCGAACAAATGCTTTCAGGTATTCGAAAATCGCTGCTCCACGTTATTACGATCCGAATAAAAATTAGCCAAGAAGATTTCGCGGCAATTTTAGAGTTTGCTCGTTTATCACCAAGCTCTGTCGGCTCTGAGCCATGGAAGTTCTTAGTGATTCAAAATAAAGCATTACGCGATAAACTCAAACCTTTTAGCTGGGGAATGCAATATCAATTAGATGATTGTAGCCATTTAGTGATCATTCTTGCGAAGAAAAATGCACGATATGATACACCTTTCTTCCGTGATGTAGCGGTGCGTAGAGGTTTACAAGGTGAGCAGTTAGAAAAAGCCTTGGCAAAAATATAAAAGGCTTACAAGAAGTTGAAATGAAAACCGCAGAAAGCGAGCGTGCATTATTTGACTGGACAAGCAAACAAACCACATTGCTGCATTAGCAATATGCTAACTGGTGCTGCCGCTATTGGTGTGAGATTCTTGCCCGATTGAAAGGCTTTAACTACGATAAAATGAATGAAGTTTTTAGCCGCTGAAGGGCTCTTTGATCCAAATGAATGGGGCGTATCTGTGGCAGCAACATTTGGTTATCGTGCGAGAGACATTACCATCTCTCGTAGACCAATTGAAGAAATCGTTACTGGTTGAATAATCTATTTTTCAATAAATGGGCAGCAAACGCTGCCCTTTTTCTTTCTACCCACCAAACAGGCTGCCACCTGTTACAGCCTCCATCGTGCCATATAACAGTTTAGTGCAAAAAAGATCATAATTGCGCCCGCAATACATTTGATCATGGCCTCACCTTTTTGATTAGACCCCGCTAAACCATACCAATGGCCTAATCGAATCGCAACATTTCTCGCATAGCGTACTAACACTGCAAAAAGCGAAAGCATTAATCCCGTACCCAAAGACATGGCAAACGAAGCAAAATTCCCTCACCAATACAGATCTAGCATATAGGCAAGAAAGAGCACGAAAATAGCCCCCACTGCATGGTCGCATGCCAATAGTCAAAATCACTAATAACTGAGATTTTTAAATCTCCCGACTGCTTAAGCTGTTGATGATTGGGCAAATGTTGATGCCCACAACTACACTGTGTCTGACTTACTTTTTCCTTGCTCATATCGAAAAGGCGAAGCTGTTCCAATCTGTTTTGGTAATGATTGGATCGATGTAATACGAAAAATATTGTTTTTCTTTAAACCTTTCAAGCCTTGAGCAATCCAATAAACATCCCTAACAACACTAATAAAAATTAGAGCGCTACGTCTCCAGCCATAACTGGCTAAGTTTAAAAATATTTAGAGGAAAGATTAAGTATCACCACCACAATGGAGGTTGCAGCAGCACTGCGACAAAACCTTGCATGAGAGAGGAAAGCAAGCTAAGCGTATGCTGGTCTTAAGTTGACTTTCGTGCGTAGAAAGATAACTAGCGATAATAAATTTGCCATGCCCAGGCCCTAATGCATGTAATACACCATAAGAAAAAGGCGGCAAAATCAACCACAATCCTGCCGTTGATGAAGTGCTTGAATCTGATGGAGATTTTCGAAATCAACTGATTAAAGGCTTTTTGCCAATCAGCAACTTGCACAAACAACCAAGGTAATAATGCGAAGATAATCGCTAATAAACCAATAAAAGTGCGGTCAGTTTTAACTTCATTTTTATTCACACTAGTACTTTACTTTCTGCGCAAACAATACACCAAGAGAATCATCTTCATGCGATTTATCCAATGATGATGCGTAAGATTGAATCATCGACATTAGGTTCCAGCACCTCGCCTTTGCAGTTTGCAGGAAGTGATGAAAATCAACCGCTCTTTTGCCAGTTTCTGCATACCGCATTGCCACATAATGAGTGCGGTCATAAGTCATCAGCGTAAATTCATTATTTTGCAAGGCTCAGGAAAGGAGCTAAAAAGAAAATCAAATAATATCTCCACCTCGTTCCCTTTCACACGCATTACCGTAATTTTCAGGGTGTTTTGTGTATTTAATTTTATGATTTTCTTTATCAAAGACATAACTAAAGTAATGTTCATTCACAACGTTCGCCATGACTCCATCAACTAATTTCTGTTGGGCAGCCTTATCCCCTTTTTGCCTGTTTCCACATCATACAGGACAGCTGAAGAACTGGCTTCATCAAGTAACCACTGCGTCGAGAAACCAATTAATTTATTATCTTTCACCATGGGTTTCGTTTGCATATCGATGAATGCAGTGAGGATGCGCTAGCGCTGAAAAAGGCGAAATCAGCAATAATCCAAGAGGTAATTTTTTAAAACATAAATAAGAAAAAGAGTGGCTAAATGGTTGAATAGACAGATTTTATCACAGAGCAGTTCCCAATCAAAATCGAAGTAAAAATCAGTCTAAAAGTAAAAATCCTATGATTTTATTGATTTTTATCATGATTCATTCGCATTTCCTTATAACTGAAAATTTATGTACTATCTGTTTCGTCAAGTGATTGCTTGATATTCATAAAGTTCTAAATAAAATAATCTATAAATATAGCTAACTGACTTTCCTACCACCCTATAAAGGGTGGTGCTTTCAAATAGCTTATTCCTAAACATCAAGTAAAATAACCGCACTTTTATTCATAACATCGAGAGAATTATGTCAGCATATTTGTATATACGATGCATCGTGTCGGCAAAAGTCGTGCCACCCGAAGCGCCATATTTTGAAAGATATTTCTAAGCTTCTTCCCTGGTGCAAAATCGGGGTGCTCGGCTAAATGGTGCGGGTAAATCAACCCTTTTGCGCATTATGGCGGGCGTGGATAAAGAGTTCGAAGGTGAGCGCGTCCACAACCAGGTATTAAGATTGGTTATCTTCCACAGGAACCAAAACCTGATCCGACAACAAACTGTGCAGAAGCGGTAGAAGAAGCGGTTTCAGAAGTGAAAAATGCACTGACTCGTTTAGATGAAGTGTATGCACTTTATGCGGATCCTGATGCGGATTTCGATAAACTAGCTGCAGAACAAGCAAACCTTGAAGCGATTATTCGCTAACACGATGGTCACAATTTAGATAACCAATTGGAACGTGCAGCAGATGCATTACGTTTACCAGATTGGGATGCCAAAATCGAACATTTATCTGGTGGTGAACGTCGTCGTGTGGCGCTTTGTCGTTTATTGCTCGAAAAACCAGACATGCTCTTATTAGACGAGCCAACCAACCACTTAGATGCGGAATCTGTGGCATGGTTAGAACGCTTCTTACATGACTACGAAGGTATGTTGTGGCGATTGACCCACGACCGTTACTTCTAGATAATGTAGCTGGCTGGATCTTAGAGCTTGACCGTGGTGAAGGTATTCTTGGGAAGGTAACTACTCTTCTTGGTTAGAGCAAAAGAGAAACGATTAGAGCAAGAACAAGCGGCTGAAAATGCGCGTCAAAAATCCATTGCGAAAGAATTAGAATGGGTACGCCAAAAACCCTAAAGGTCGTCAGAGCGAAAAGCAAAGCTCGTGGCACGCTTCGATGAGCTGAACTCTGGCGAATACCAAAAACGTAACGAGACCAACGAACTCTTTTATTCCACCTGGTCCTCGTTTAGGTGATAAGGTTATTGAGGTAGAACATCTCACTAAATCTTACGGTGACCGTACTTTAATTGATGATTTATCATTTAGCATTCCAAAAGGGGCTATCGTGGGTATTATTGGACCAAATGGTGCGGGTAAATCGACCCTATTCCGTATGCTTTCAGGCCAAGAACAACCCGATAGCGGATCAATTTACAATGGTGAAACTGTTGTACTTGCTTCTGTGGATCAATTCTGTGATTCAATGGATGACAAAGAAAACCGTTTGGGAAGAAGTGTCTAATGGACAAGATGTTCTCACTGTTGGTAACTTTGAAATTCCAAGCCGTGCGCTATGTTGGCCGCTTTAACTTCAGAGGCGTAGAATCAACAAAAACGTGTGGGCGAATTATCAGGTGGTGAACGTGGTCGTTTACACTTAGCGAAACTTCTACAACGTGGGTGGTAACGTACTGTTATTGACGAACCAACCAATGACTTAGACGTTGAAAACTTTTACGTGCGTTAGAAAATGCGATCTTTAGAATTCCCAGGCTGTGCCATGGTGATATCCCACGGACCGTTGGTTCTTAGACCGTATTGCAACTCATATTTTTTAGATTACGGTGATGAAGGTAAAGTGACTTTCTATGAAGGTAACTTCTCTGACTACGAAGAGTGGAAAAAGAAAAACCTGGGTGAAGCCGCAACACAACCACATCGTATTAAATATAAGCGTATTGCAAAATAAGAATAAAGTGCGGTCACTTTGACCGCACTTTCCTTTTACATCTGGAGTGATTATGTTGGTTTATTTGCATATTGTTTGTGCATTTTTAAGTTTAGGATTATTAATAATCCGTGGGGAAATGCAATTAAGTGGGAAAGATTGGCAAGCAATTAAACTGCTAAAAATTTTTACCGCACTTAGTTGATACACTTTTTAATTGCAAGCGGTTTATCGATGTTTTCTCTTGTTCGGCTATCAGTTACAAAGCTGGCTGGTCATGAAAATCATCAGTAGCTTATGCTTTAGTATCTTCTTCTCGGCTAAATATTTTAATCGTAAAGCAGTCAATCCAAACAGTGCATTTTTAGCATTTGCCTTGTTAAGTTTCTTAGGTGCAATGTTCTTTGCTTACCAACCAAACTTTTTATGGAAGGCTAATTGATGAAAAATCCATCTTTCAATTGAAGATGGATTTTTGTCTTATCTCAACCACCGGCTAATTTTTACTTTTGAAACCCTTTTTGTTCTAAAGTTGTTTACGTAAATCGCGTTTTTCGCCTTGAATCTCATATTGCCGTCTTTAACTGAACCACCACAACCACAACGTTTTTAAGTTCGAGTGGCTAATTTTTTAATTCATCATCGGATAAATCCAGCCCAGTAATCACTCGAGACGCCCGCACCTTTTCGACCACTGGTCTGTTTTTGGATGCGAACCACACCATCACCCTTAGGGCGTTGTACCGGCTCTTTTGCGCTTTAATTCGACCACTTCGGTGAATAAACCAATGTACTCTCAGTCATATTACTCAATTGATGCATTAATTGAACGAAGCACTTCAGCTGGGTTTTCAGCTTGAGTAATTGGACGACCGATTACTAAATAATCAGAACCAGAACGAATAGCTGCTGCTGTGTCATGACGCGACGCTGATCACCAAAAATCACTACCAATTGGACGAATCCTCTGGGTGACTAATTTAAAATCAGGACCACAAGTATTACGTAAAAACTCTCCACTTCTTGTGGCGAACAAACAACTCATCTAATCCCGCACGCTGTGTTAAATTTGCAAGACGCAAAACGTGTTCAAGTGGCGAGGAATTAATACCAATTCTGCAACAAATCTAAATCTTCCATACTTGTTAATACGGTTACCGCGATTAATAACGGCGCATCTTTTCCATAAGGCTCGAGAATTTTCTTCGCCTCTTCCATCATTTTCAGACCACCGCTAGCATGGACATCAACCATCCATACCCCTAAATCAGCCGCAGAACGCACTGCTCTTGCCACAGTATTCGGAATATCATCGAAATTTAAGATCGAGGAAAACATCAAATTGACGCTCGTGCAATTGCTTAACGAAACTGGTTCCTGTGTAGTAAACATTTCTTTACCCACTTTTAAACGGCATAAGCTTGGATCAATTTGATCCACGAGGGATAGCGCTTGTGCTTCCGTTTCGTAATCCAACGCAACGATTACTTTGCTATTCATAATTTTACCTCACTGTGTCAATTAATTATGTTCTGGTTTGATGGATTCCCACTGTTTGCAAGAAGGACAATTCCACATTAATTTATGGGGTCTGATAACCGCAATTTGAGCAACGGTGCCAAAAGCCTTGCTTAATTCTCTCACACGACCATTTTATGTAGCAAAATTAAGCTTTCTTTACCTCGTCCTTCCTCTGCATCATCAATTTGGAATTGAATAAAACGATGGAAAATAGATGTACTTGGATGTTTTGTGAGTTGTTGATAAAGCTTTTGATTGCGCTGCACTCTTACCATCTTTCTCTTCAATCACGCTTGTACACATTAAATCTACTTTCGTATTGTTAATCTGTTGGCTGGCTCGAATCAAGAATAACTCAAAGTTATCTCTCCTAATTCATCATAGCAATATTTGAGTGTTTTCAACACTTCTCCAATGTAAATTGGATTTTGATTAAGAATATTCTCCAAAAATGAATGGCTTGACGGTAGTTTTTATCTGCCATTTCTAAATCAACCAGCAAGCATTGATGCTCTCACACTGGTTGGAGTACATTCAACGCTTTTTGACATACTGCGTTTTTCGACCACACTTTCAAGTTCACCACTTAAGGAATATTCACAATACACGATGTGCTAATTCCCATCATTTTCTTTAGGGAAATTTTTGGCTAGTTTTTCTGCAATATTAACCGCTCCATTCTTTTTGTTTTTGTGCAAATCACTAAAAAGCTGCTGTAGTGCATTTTCAGCGAATTCAGGCTCATCTACCATGATTATGTAAAGGGCTTCTGCTCGGTCATAAAAACCCCACCGCCATGAAATCTTAGCGAGTTGCTGTTTAGCTAATAATTTTTGTTCGAAAGAGTAATTGGGACTCACGATCGAGGGCTTGATGGATACGTGAGCACGATCCACTTCACCTCTAGAATGGAAAAGATTACTGAGCGTTAGCTCAGCCTCAAATTGTGAATTGCTTTCAATTTCATTTTTCGGTTTCTTTGTTTTTGTAACATATCAAGAAACAAATCAACAGCTTTATCCGTTTGATTAGAAAGCGTGGGACTGACCCCCGTGACATAATCACGGAGAGTTTATTATTAATATTTTCCTGATCTTTCTTGGCACCCGATGCCCCTATATACCAACCATAAGCGGCGGCTATTGGCAGAAGCAGAAAAGAGTAATTCAAGCATTATACTGCCTTATCGCGGGTAGTGGTTAATTCGTTAATTTGTAAGGTTTGACGTTTAACTTTGGACGCGCTAACGACATATTTTTGAATTTTTAATTTTTAAGTAGAAGAATCCAGTAATTAACCAACCTAAAATTAATCCAAAACCAAATAAAAATTGCAACTAATGTTGAAAGTTGGAATTGGCTTTCAGCAACAATATAGTTAAAGGTGATTACTTGATCATTATTCGCCCCCTATAGTTACCGCAACGAGTACAATAGCCAGCACAATAATGAGTCCGAGAATATATTTAATCATCAGCAATCTCCTTTGTTAAGAATAGGTCCATTATGCCAAAATTTGTACACGACACCTAAGTGTCGTTTATTGATATCGATTGAATGTTTAAGCAAAACATTTACGCGATCTTTTTAATTCTTTACCCGCTTTTAAAGTGCGGTACAGATTTAGCATCTAATTTTACAGAATCACCGGTTTTTGGATTACGCCCCACTCGCGGTTGACGGTGGTGTAAAGAGAAGCTACAAAACCACGAACTTCAATACGATTACCCTCTTTCTAAAAGATTGTGCAAATGAGCTCAAGAATATCTTTTACAATACCTTCTACTTCTTTTGCGGATAAAGTTGGGTGCTTTGTTGATAGATTTTCACTAGTTCAGATTTAGTCATCGTCAACTCTCCTTTAAATTTATACTTAAACTTGTTATTAAGACTTACAGGTAATGTATTAGTTCATAATAAATTACCGCTAAATCCTTGTTAATTATAGTGGGTAGTAATAAAGGCTGAGCCAACGACCCAGCCTTATTTATGTGAATTAATTATTCACCTTTAGCTGCTTTGAAAGCTTCAGCCATTGCGTTTGGAATAGCAACATCTTCTTGTTTGTTATTCACGTTTGCAACTCGCAGCAGCTGCTTCGAGCTGATCTTTCGCTTTTTACAGATAAGTGAACGATACGTGCTTTACGATCAACACCTGTGTATTTCGCTTCAACTACATCACCCGCTGCAACTTCATTTGTTAAGTCTGCTGCACGGATATAACCTTCAATGCCACCCGCTAATTCAACTTTAGCACTCTTTAGCGTCAGCTTCAACAACAGTTGCAGAAACTACTGCACCTTTTTGTTAACTGCTACAGTTGTTGGAATGGATCATCTTCAAGTTGTTTGATACCTAAAGAAATACGTTCTTTCACTGCATCTACTGCTAATACTACTGCAGAAACTTCGTCACCTTTTTTGTAGTTACGAACTGCTTTCTTTCACCTGCAACATTCCAAGAAATGTCAGATAAGTGAACTAAAACCGTCGATACCACCTTCAAGACCGATGAAGATACCGAAATCAGTGATTGATTTGATTTTACCAGTAACTTTGTCGCCTTTGTTGTGAGTTTCAGCGAATTGAGTCCATGGGTTAGGTTTGCATTGTTTTAAACCTAAAGAAATACGACGACGTTCTTCGTCAACTTCTAATACCATTACTTCAACAGTATCGCCAAAGGCTTACAACTTTAGATGGGTGGATGCTTTTTGTTAGTCCAATCCATTTCAGAAACGTGAACTAAGCCTTCAACACCATCTAAGATTTCAACGAAACAGCTGTAGTCTGTTGAGTTAGTTACTTTACCTGTTAATTTGCTGTTTACTGGGTGGTTTTCAGCAATAACAACCTGAGGATCTTGACCTAATTGTTTTAAGCCTCCAAAGATACGCGAGTACGATCTTGTCAAATTTTAATACTTTAACAGTTACTGTCGCCTGCATATTCACGATTTCGCTTGGGTGTTTAACACGTTTCCAAGCCATATCAGTGATGTGTAATAAACCGTCAACGCCTACCTCAAATCTACGAATGCACCGTAGTCAGTTAAGTTTTTTAACGATACCTTTAACTTCTGAACCTTCAGCTAGGGTTCTGGGCGATTTGTTCACGTTCTTGGCTGTTTTTCAGATTCGATCACTGCACGACGAGAAAACAACAACGTTGTTACGTTTTTGATCTGTGATTACTTTGAATTCTAATTCTTTACCAAGTAGTGATCTGCTTCACGTGCTGGACGAGTGTCAACTAATGAACCTGGTAAGAATGCACGAACACCGTTTAACTCAACTGTGAAACCGCCTTTCACTTTACCGTTGATTAAACCGATAACGGTCGCTTTATCTTCGTAGCTTTTTCTAATTCAATCCAAGATTCGTGACGAACAGCTTTCTCACGAGAAAGTTTAGTTTCGCCGTAACCATCTTCAACTGCATCTAAAGCTACGTTTACTGATGTCGCCAACTCTTTAACTCAAGTTCACCTTGAGCGTTTTGGAATCTGCAACAGGAATTGCAGATTCAGATTTTAAGCCTGCATCAACAAGTACAAAAGCCTTTTTTGAATAGCAACAATAGTACCGCTAACGATTGAACCTTGACGGGTTTCAAGGCCTTTTAATGATTCTTCAAAGAGTTGAGCAAAAGATTCTGACATATAAATAATCTTCTTAATTTAAAGTTAATAACATCCACATTAAGATCCATAAAATGCGGGTTGAGGATAAATGTCTATTCTTCCTGAATAAACAGTTAAATCGAAATTGACGTTTTTGTTGAATATAAACTAACGCTTGAGCACTAACCTCATCAATACTCAATGTTGTACTATCTAACAATAAAGCATCATCAGCCGGCTTCAATGGCGCAACCTCACGATTTCTATCACGAAAATCACGTTCTTGTATCTCGGCTAAAATCTGTGCCAAAGTACCATTAATTTCCCTTATTTTGCAACTGTTTATAACGTCTTTTTGCACGTTCTTCCGCACTTGCATCTAAAAACAGTTTAACTTGTGCATTTGGGAAAACCACGGTTCCCATATCTCGCCCATCCGCAATCAGTCCATCATTTTTGCCAAAATCCTGCTGAAGTTGCAGTAAAGCTGACCGCACTTTTGGAAAAACCGCTATTTTTGATGCAGCTTCCGCTACTTCTTGCGTACGGATTAAATGGCTCACATCCATCCCTCCAAGAAGTACATTGAGGCTCACCATTTTTTCCGGGATGAACTGGATATCTAAATGACGTGCTAACTCCGCTAATCCTTCTTCATCGGTTAAATCTGCATGACGTTTCAGCGCAGCCAATGCCGTCACGCGATAAATGGCACCACTATCCAACAAGGTAAAACCCAACTTTTCTGCCAAGGCGTAACAAAAGTGTTCTTTTCCCTGCTCGCTTGGACCATCAACGGTGATAATTATCCCCATCATCTCTATCCTTTTTACTTTTTCAAAAACCGATATATTATAGACACAAATAATTTATTTCCACTAAAGATTCTTTTGCCAAATGTTAAAAATAATCACCTATCACAATTCTAAATAAACATTGATAATTCATATAAAATTTAAAGAAAAATATCAGCTCTTAATCCTTCCTATAATGTCAAGGCAAACGCCACCGATAAAAAGAAAAACTTCAATAATCGTTATTATGTTTTCAACAAAAAGAAGAATTAAAGATTTCATCATATATAACATGAAAAATTATTCTTTAATTCTTATATTAATTTCATGATCTCATCCCTTGAATTTCTCTTACCGAAAAGAGGATAATGAGAATCTTTTCCAAAAACAAGGATAATAAATGAAGAAAGAAATAAAATTAAACTTGAGTTACATTTGCCTAATAAATGCAATGAATATTAATATTGCTGAAGCTCAAACAGAAGAAATACTCGATCAAATAAATGTGGTCGATGTAGCTAATGATAAGAAACCATTCATCGAAGCAAAAGCTAGTACAAGGAGCATATATTTAAGAATACTCAAACTATCGATCAAGTTATTCGAAGTATCCCTGGTGCTGACTCAACAAGATAAAAGGGTCAGGTGTAGTTTCGTTAATATTCGCGGTGAAAATGGGTTAGGTCGAGTCAATACTATGGTTGATGGCGTAACGCAAACTTTTTATTCTACCTCAATGGATTCAGGTCAATCAGGCGGTAACTCTCAATTTGGTGCTGATGCAGATCCTAATTTTTATTGCCGGTGTGGATATCAATAAAAGTAATTTTTCAGGTTCCACAGGTATAAATACTTTATCTGGTAGTGCCAATTTTAGAACACTAGGTATTAATGATATTATCACCGACGACAAACCATTTGGGCTTATTGTAAAAAGGTATGACCGTAATAATGAAACTAAATCAAATTTCATGACTACGGCTGCAGGCAGAAAAATGGCTTGATAATGGCGGTTATGTCGGTGTGGTGTATGGCTATAGTCAACGAGAGTTTCAAGATTATCGTATCGGTGAAGAGAACGATTGTTCCTCGCTAGGACAAGATATTCTTGCCAAAGAAAAAGAAGCCTATTTTCACAATGCAGGTTATGTTTTTAAATTCAGCTGGACAATGGACACCCGATTTAAACAAAAATCATTGGTCTTGCAATGCGCCAACCCCAACATTTAACGGAAATACAGATCCAATTACAACTACAGATGAATTGACTGGAGTGACTGAAACAAGAACACCAGGATGTATTACTCGAGTAGAAAGAAAAGAAGATAATTATGATTATATTAGTGAAGAAGATACGCCTAACGAACCTCGTTACAATACATCTAGCTATCAACTTAATACTTATAAAAATGAAACTAGAAAAATTTGAGAGAATTAGAAAATGGTGTGCCTCCCAAAAGATATCCCCGAATTACAAAATGATGTGGATTCAACAAACTAACTCATTTGAACGCATAAGGATCAATACAGTGTTGCCCTATTGAGCCTGGCAGTTTGCAAATCTCGTTCTCGTAGCCATTTATTAAAATTTGAATATGGTGATGATCGCCATAATTTAGGTGCACAAATTGCATACTCTCGATAATAAAATTGGTTCTCGAAAAATTGAAAATCGTAATTATCAATTAAATTATAATTTTAATAATAATCGCTATCTTGATCTCAATTTCAATGGCAGCAATCAACTTAGGTAAAACCATTTATCCTAAAGGTGCATTCTTTTCTGTTGGCAAGTAGAAGATAAATTAATTACGAAGAATGTGGCAAATATTATTGATATTAACAATAGCTATACTTTTTATTGCCAAAAAGAAATCGATTTAAAACCACATTGGGCTTTTAACTACTTTATTAATGAGTATAGTAAAAACCGTTTTCCAGAAGAATTCAGTTTGTTTTTATAACAATGAATCACACTCCCAAGGAAACTATAGTTATTTAGGTCGCTTCCAAGGAAGCAAAAGCGGATTACCACAACGTTCAGTGATCTTACAACCTTCTGGTAAAACAACAATTTAAAACTGTTTATTTTTGATACCGCACTTTCTAAAGGAATTTACCATTTAGACTATAGTGTCAATTTTACGCATTATGCATTTAACGGTGAGTATGTAGGTTATGAAAATACACCAACACAAATTAATGAACCGATTTTGCATAAATCAGGACATAAAACAGCGATAAACCACTCAGCAACGCTTAGCGGATATCAATGATTATTTTATGCCGTTTTTCACCTATTCGCGCACACATAGAATGCCAAATATTCAAGAAATGTTCTTCTCTCAAGTATCTGATGTTGGCGTAAATACGGCATTAAAAACCTGAGCGAGCAGAAACTTATCAACTAGGGTTTAACACCTATAAAAAGCTGTTTTACAGAAGAAGATGTTCTGGGTTTAAAACTAGTGGGATATCGTAGTTTCATCAAAAATTATATTCATAATGTATATGGTGTATGGTGGAGAGATGGCGTTGTTCCTGACTGGGCTGCTGATAATGGATTTAGATTTACCATTGCTCATCAAAGAAATTATAAGCCCTATTGTGAAAAAGAGCGGCGTCGAGTTAGAAATTAACTATGACATGGGACGTTTCTTTGCAAATCTGTCTTATGCATACCAACGAACAAATCAACCAACCAATTATGCAGATGCAAGTCCACGTCCTAACAACGCATCAAAGATGACATTTCTAAAAACAAGGTTATGGTCTATCTCGTATCTCAATGTTACCTAAAGATTATGGAAGATTAGAACTTGGCTCTCGCTGGTTTGATCAAAAATTAACTGTTGAGTATCGCTGCTCGTTACCATGGGAAAAAGCAAACGAGCAACCATTCAAGAAGACTATATTAACGGTTCTGGATTTGAATTAAATACTAGTCATGAAAGAACTTATTATGCAATTAAGAAAACAGAAGAAATTAATAAACAACCGATTATTTTAGATTTGCATATAAGTTACTGAACCTATCAAAGATTTGATTATCAAAGCTGAAGTACAAAAACCTACTAGATAAACGTTATGTTGATCCTTTAGATTCTGGCAACGATGCGGCATCTCAACGCTATTATTCAAGCTTTTAAATGATTCCATTTGTAGCAAAATGATACTTGCGATAACGGAATAAAAGATAAATCTGTGCTTTTACAATTTTGCACGAGGAAGAACTTACATTCTCAGTTTAAACTATAAATTTAATGGGTTTATATAAAAAGGCATAGTCAATTAACTATGCCTTTTTAAATAATAGTTTATGATTCAATTTTAGAATTTATTATCTTATTAAAAGATTATTACTACAGTCTGTCTATCATGCCCTAATACTAATGCCGAAGACTGTTTTGCAGCTAACGGTAAGAACTCTTCAAAAGACATACTCGCTTCGCCATCGCCTGCATCCGAAATTGCCGAACGACCACAGAGGTACGTTAAAGGCATGACAAACTTGCGCAATCGCCGTGGCTTCCATTTCTACTGCAGTCACATTTGGGAAATCAACTTTAATTTGAGCAATTTTTCTTCGCTATTAATGAAAACTATCACCAGAGCAAATTAAACCGCGTTTCATTTTGTCCTTGTGATTGGGCACTTCATCGGCTAAATCTGCTAATTGTTTATCTGAAAGAAAAGCAGCTGATTTGCAGGGTACTGACCTTTTTCATAGCCAAAGCTGTCACATCGGCATCGTGATATCGGGCTTCATCTGAAATAACGATATCCCCCTACTTTTTAAGCCTCTTCGCACACCACCCGCTGAGCCTGTATTTAAAAACCACATCCGGTTTAGCCAATTGTAATAAAGCTGTGGTACCAATAGCCGCTGCGACCTTACCAATCCCAGATTGCAATAACGCGATCTCTTTACCATTAATTTTGCCTTCAACATGACCGCACTTGCAACTTTTGTCTCTTTTTTATCTGTCATTAATTGGGATAAAATCTCCACTTCTGTGCTATTGCACCAACAATCCTGATTTTCATTAATTTTTCCTTTCTTGTTCGAGTTTATTCACTAAGAAATCTAATACTGCCACTCCATAATCATCGTTATACAGCGTACTCTGCGTGAGAACATATTTTCCCACCCATAACTACATAAGGAAAAGTAAACACCATATTCTTCCGTCAAATTAATAGCGTTACTTACATCCTTTTTTCACTTCTGAAGAATGCACAACTTTGTTAAATTCAACTTACTAATTCCTTGCGAGATTACCCATTCACGCATCTTATCTAATGTAGATAATTCGGTATAACGCGCCTTTTCAGAAGTTTCAAATAACAGCGTATCCGATAACTCGCCCACTTTTAAACGCTGTAATGTATAGAATATTGTCGCTGAAAATCTAGCCTCATTCGTGGCTGACAGGATATTCTTCTAATTCAACCTTTGATTAGGCGAATTTGGCTATAAAGTTGCAAGATATCTTGAGCTGAAGAACAAACCCGACGAGTCGTAATCAAAGAAAAATTGGATAGGAATTCTACTATCACTCTTCTAATCTGCTCAATAGGTTCTTGATATGAAAAATAATTCTACCGTCTTCAAACTGTAGTCACATTTGCAGGCGGTAAGTGTGGTGAATTTTTGGCAGAAAATCCTTCGCATTGACTTCACCAAATGCGACATTTGTCACGCTCAGCAACATCATTGCAAATAATCCTTAAAATGTATTCTGCCAAAATTTTTCATAAACTAACTGGCTCAATATAATCGACTAATAATTGGACATTTCGATTTCCTCGAAACTCATTAATTTCTAATTTATAAGCAAACTTTGCCTGTTTAATAGACAAATCAGGATAATACCGAGTATCAATATTAAACGCAATGGCATCTAATAATGGACCGCCATTTCTAGGCTCAACAAGCATTTTTAAATGATTTTTGATTTTGTCCAATAGTACGTTGCTCAAAAATTTTTAAATTCACCATCAAAAACAGGCTCAGGAAAAGCTTGTCCCCAAGGTCCACCAGATTTTTATCACTTCTGCCGTTTCAATACTAAATTCATTTGCTTGAAGTTCACCATCCGTCCAAATCACTCCTTGTAATTGATCTCCATTTAACCAATCTTGCACCGTTTGATTAAAAATCTTTTGAAAATCAGAGAAAAAGCTTTCTTTAATGCTTAATCCTGCTGCCATAGCATGACCACCAAATTTTTAAAAATCATATCCGGATGTTGAGAATGGATGCGTTCTAATACATCAGCGCATATGCAAGCCTCGATTGAACGTGCGAACCTTTTATAATACCTTTCTTGATCTTGTGCAAAAGCAATGACTGGTCGATGGTATTGATCTTTTACGAGAAGTTACAATGCCTAATACACCTTGATGCCAATCTTTCTGAACAAGGTTATTCCATCGGTAATTCATCAGAAAGTGCGGAGATTGCGGCAAATTTCCAAGCCCTCGAGCTTCATGCCTTGTTCAATTTCTTTTCTAGCCTGATTTAAGCTGTCCAAACCAAAGCTTGTTCTCTTGCCTCTTGCATACTTTCTGCAAGTAATAACCCACACCGACAGACATATTATCTAATCGCCTGCAGCATTTAAACGTGGTGCAATCGCAAAGCCTAAATCAGCCGAGCAAAGTTTTTCAACTTCGATTAGCCACTTCCGCGAGAGCATAATTCCCAGGGCGACAACGTTTCGCACGAATTCGCATCAACCCTCGATGAGCTAAAATGCGGTTATTTTTGATCAAGAGGAACAACATCTGCAATTGTACCGAGCGCGACTAAATCCAGTAGCTCAGTAAAAATTAGGTTGTGTTTCTGCCGTAAAAATACCCAACTCACGAAATTTAGCTCGTAGCAAGCATTAAATAAAATGCACACCTACACCAGCTAAACATTTTGAAGGGAAATCACATTGTTGCAAAATTTGGATTAACAATAGCATCGGCATTCGGCAGTATTTCTGGTGAGTGAGTGATCGGTAATCAACACCTGACGCCCTGCTCTTTAAATACGCTACGCCCTCAAAGGATGATACCCCTGTTATCTACTGTCATCAATAACTGCACGCCTTTTTCCATTGCTATTTTTGCAACAGCTAGGCACACTCAAACCATAACCCCTGTTCAAAACGATTCGGCACAAGATATTCTACATCAGTAAAAACCACATAGCATAAAGCCAAGACAGAAAGTGCCGCACTGGTTGCTCCATCGGCATCAAAATCGCCGACGATAACAATCTTTTTGTTGCTGTTGATAAGCTTCAACCAATAAATCTACGGCTTGTTGAATACCGTATCAATTGATTGGGATTTAGCATTGATTGCAAAGTGCGGTCTAATTCTTGACTATTTTTTATATGACGAGAACGATAGAGACGATCGAGTAATGTACATTCTGAAACAGGATTTCCGCCAGAATTTCACGACGTTTAATGAGTTTTTCACGGTGTTTCGTTATTTAAAATTACATTAAAGGAACATTCGATATGTACTTTGATGACATGAATATTTTACAGGGCGCAGCACAATACGCCCTCACTACTAATCAATTATTGTGCTGATTCTTGTAACACAGCTAATAAATCTTGAGGTTTTAACATATCGCCAAGCATTTCACCTGTTGAAGTCACAATACTTGGCAGTGCCTTTCACACCAAGTTGTATACCTAAATCATAGTGTTTTTACAATATTAGGGGTTTTTCAATTCTTTCGGTAAGTTACCTTTTTCTGCTTCGTTCAATGCAAATACAGGATCTTTTGCCGTCCAAATTGATTTCCATTTGGCGAGCAGTTTCATTCATTCCCTTGCTCGAGGAAATGCCAAATAACGAATAGTAATACTCTAAATCATTGTACTCTTTTATTTGTTGATGAGTAAATGACAATAATGGCAAGTGATATCCATGAATACTGTCACAATATAGTTTTTCATTTTTGCCGGATAAAACAATCATTTTCATTTTTAATGCGTTCACTTTATCCGCCAGAAATTTACTCGCTACATCAACAGGACCTTTATTCGTTAATTCCACATTTTACCTTGCAAAACATATTGACCATTTTCACCACATATAAAATACCTTGATCTGTCACAGCAGTTTTAAGGCCTTTTACAGGCGAATCTTTTACTTCATATTTTTCGCACCTAATGCCTGCAATCTTGATTTTAATTCAGCATCATCTGCCATTGCGTTAACCGAAACCGTAACTCAAAAGTGCGGTCAGTAATTTATTCATACTCGTTGTTCCTAATTTATTATGAAAATGAGCCTGAATTATAAAGTAATTGATGATTTATGCAAACTGTTATTTTTCCAAATAGCATACCAAGATCAACTAAATACTTGATCAAATAACTATACTTTATTACAATGCCAATTGTACGCATTCTGCGGCACTTTAATTCTACTCAGAGGATATCTCAATGAAAAACTTATGAAAAATCACAGCTATTGCAGCATTAACTTTTCAGCTCTATTAGTGCATTTGCTGCATCTCAACAAGCTGAGGAAGTGAAAAATTAAAGCGTGGAAGAAACACGGCCAAAACTTGAAGCTAAGTTTTGATGCAATTGCTACTGCCTCTTCAAGTAGCAATGTGACTGCAACTGAAGCTGCTGTTGCAGAATTTGATAAAAAGCAGCTGAACATGTAGCCGAATTAGAAGTATTAGGTATTAAAAGTGAAGAAGTTTCACCCACTTGTTTTCTATGTATAAAGAATATGTAGATGCTGAAAAAGAAGTGGCTCAACTTCAATTTTGCTCTCAAGTCAAATCACCATCTGCTGGACAATGCAGGTAAAGTTCCTGAAGCTGTCGCAAAAGCAAAACGCAAAAGACGATGCTATTGACAAATTAGCAGATCAATTAGAAGAAAAATTTCCTCGCAGAGGAATAACTTCATCCTTTTTAATTATATTAAGAACCTTATTTATTCTAATAACAAATAAGGTTTTTATTGCTCAACACCTCACCCAATCCTCTGTAGTTCCTTTTATAATTTCAATTTTAATTTAACTTAAAAGCTTATTTAGTCATTATGTTTGAAATTAATCCAATCAAAACAAAAATTAAGGACCTTTCTGAGCGCACTTCTGTGCTTCGGGGGTATCTTTGACTTCGATGCAAAAGTTGAGCGTTTAGAAGAAGTTAATGCCGAATTAGAACAACCCGATGTGTGGAACGATCCTGAAAAAGCCCAAGCACTTGGGAAAGAACGCGTTTCACTTGAACAAGTGGTTGATACCATCAAGAATTTAGGAACAAAGTTTAGAGGATGTTGAAGGGCTTCTTGAATTAGCCGTTGAAGCTGAAGATGAAGAGACCTTCAATGAAGCCGTTGCTGAATTAGACGAACTTGAACAACAACTTGCCAAATTAGAATTCCGCCGTATGTTTAGCGGTGAACATGATGCGTGCGATTGTTATGTCGATTTACAGCGGTTCCGGTGGTACAGAAGCGCAGGACTGGACGGAAATGTTACTTCGCATGTACCTTCGCTGGGCTGAAAGTAAAGGCTTTAAAAACAGAATTAACTGGAAGTCTCTGATGGTGATGTGGCAGGGTTTAAAATCACGACGATTCGTGTTAGTGGCGAATACGCTTTCGGTTGGTTACGTACGGAAACCGGTATCCACTCGTTTGGTACGCAAAAGCCCATTTGACTCTAATAACCGTCGTCATACATCTTTTGCTGCGGTTTTTGTTTATCCTGGAAATTGATGACAATATTGATATTGAAATCAACCCGGCAGATTTACTGCATTGACGTTTATCGTGCATCCGGTGCAGGTGGTCAGCACGTCAATAAAACCGAGTGCGGTGCGTATTACTCATATGCCAAGTGGGATTGTCGGCAATGTCAAACACGATCGTTCTCAACACAAAAATAAAGATCAAGCTATGAAACAATTAAAAGCGAAATTGTAGGAGCTTGAGTTACAAAAAGAAAAATGCGGATAAACAAGCGATGGAAGATAATAAATCGGATATCGGTTGGGGCAGCAAATTCGTTCTTATGTGCTAGATGATGCACGTATTAAGGATCTGCGCACAGGCGTTGAAAATCGTAATACACAAGCCGTACTAGATGGCGATCTCGATCGCTTTATTGAGGCAAGCTTGAAAAGCGGGACTTTAATCATCTCTTTATACAAAAGGTGCGTCAATTTTAACCGCACTTTTTATTACACCCTCTTCTTTTTCTTTCAGTTTATTCTTTGCCTAACACTGCATCTTTCATCACTGTCAGCAATTCTTTTTGCACATGAGAAAGTTTTGGTCTTTCCGACTTTTCAAATGCTAATGGACGACAAAACTCCATAGCCTTAATGCCTAATCGAGCCGTCAATAATCCCTACGCCAATCCCCTGGCAGCTCTTTGCAGAAAGTTTCGCGGTAATATCTTTGCGAAAGCCAATCCATCCCTAAGTCTTGCACGATTTCAGTCGCACCGGCAAAAGCAAGATTTACTAACACCATTCTGAGCAAACGAAGACGGGTTAAATACCCAAGCTCAATTCCATAAATTGCTGCAATTTTATTGATTAAACGAATATTGCGCCACGCAATAAAAAACATATCAATCACAGCTAGCTGACCACTGCCACAATCACAGCGGATTCTGCTGACATTTTCGTAATCAGTTTTTCGCTTTGTTATCAAAAGATTGTAATACCGCTCTTACTGAATAAATAGGTAACTTCGCGAGCAGAATAACTTTCATTCAGCTGTTTTTCCCATTGGACAATTGAGGGATGTTGCGAATCCACTTTAAGGTATCGGCAATCGATAAAACACAAGGCTCTTTTTCCTTTCTCGCTATCCTGTTCTGAAAAAACTTGATGATAACCGCACTTTCACCTATTAATCGCTGACTTTGTTCTTGTAAATTCAAAGCGTTTTTGAGTTTTCACTAAACGTCGCCATTCTGCGATGATTTCAGATAAACCAAACATCACCACAATCAAAAACTCACCAAGGCAAAAGCAAAGGTAAATCCATTGTTGATTTTGATAACTGTCCCAAATCCATTGAACAGATTGTGCAACCGTCACCCCTATAAAAGTGCGGTCAGTTTTTAAAGGCGTTTTTCCAACCACTCGATTTAGGCTTCACAATTTGCTCAAATTGCTCGTCCAACAACCTCCCCTTCTAAAGGTTCTATTATCAATGGTGGTTTTCAACATTATAAAAATTCCTGCTAGCAGAATTTTCTTCCTCTTCGTTGTTGAGATTGTGTATTATTGTTTTGTCATTATTCTTTCCAATAAAAATAGAAACGGTATTTTTACTCAAATTTCTTTAGCAAATCTTAAATGGCTGAAATAAAAAGCAATATTGACTAGAAAATAAAAATAGCTACTATAGCTCTGTCCACAATTAGTTTATCTAATGTGTTAAGTTTTAACTGTTAACTAACTATCGAAGCGATATCATGAAGAAACTTATCGCCACAGCGGTGCTCTCGCATGTTCCGATAAACTTTACGCCAATACCGACATTCCAAACTACAATACCGATTCTCATCTGTATGAATTCACCAAACTTATGATTTAGTCGCGCCTAAAAAGGTTCGCAAGGACAAGCAAATCTTTGGGTGCCTTTTACCGTTTAATGGCGAGATATCAACAGGTAAAATCTATCCATTTTGAAAGGTAACTATTTGGATGCGTATGTGACAGAAAAACAACAAATATGAGTGCGAAAAACGCCTTTGCGACCTGGGATAAGATGCACAAAACGCGATTTAAAATCACAATGGTGATTGAAACCAAAGATCGCGAACCAATGGTTAAAGGTGCATTAGAAAATTACAAGCCACCAAAAAGACATTCACTATTCTGTTGATGTACAAGAATATTTAAAAACCGACTCAACATATTAAAAACTGATGGTATCGTGAAACAGTTCGCTGATAAAGATTGTAGGCACTGAAACCAATCCATTGAAAAAGCTGAGTTGATCCACCAATGGATCGTCAACAATATGGAACGTGACAATTCTGTTCTAGGCTGTGGCGATGGTGATGTGAGAAAATTCTGACCACTGGTGTTGACAGAAAATGTACTGATATTAACCTGTTTTCGTCGCACTTGCTCGCCAGCGGTGTTTCCAGCTCGTGAAATTTTTCGGTATTCGTTTAGGTGCAGCGGATAAATAGGGCAAATACTCTAAAAGTGCATTCGGTAGTGCGGACGATGCATGCGCGTAGACGTAAGCGGTGGTCAGCATTGTCGTGCTGAGTTCTATCTTGCAGGATTCGGCTGGGTGCCTGCTGATTCTGCAGACGTGGCAAAATGCGTTTGGTAGAGATCTGTTGACGATCAGGACATACGCCGTTGCCAAATACCTGTTCGGTAACTCGGGAAGCAAACTGCATGGGATTTAATCATGCTCGTGATTTCGATTTATGTCCAACCAGAACTTGCTCCACTCAACAACTTTGGCTATCCGTATGCTGAAGTGGGCGGCGACCCGTTAAATTCCTTTCGACCCGAAAAAGAATTTACATATGATACATCTCTAAAAAGCTCTAATAAATCTTTTTGGGTTGCGATTTGCTACCGCACTAAGTGCTGCAGTGGCATCAACATTAAAATGCTGTATTGCGCCTTTAATCTATTTAGTATTTTGGCGTGTCATCCACATGGTTGATCGGTTTGGGTGAATATGACTATTTACGCATTCCGACGCTTATCTGTTTCACATTATGCGCTTTGCCCACGGCTTTTTGGTTGCTAATGTTTTCCATCATTTGCAGCAAATACATTTCCTAAAAAGCTCATTGTTTTGTACTGATTGTATTTATCGTCATGCTCTTTTTCAACTTATCCAACCATTTTACCGTGGATTTTAGAGCTTTCTAATTAGGAACAAAAATGAAGAAATTAACGACCGCACTTTTGCTTTCATTGTTCTCATTCTCTGTCGCTCAGTGCGAAGAAACAAAGCAAGTTGTGCTAAAAAGTGAATGAAATGAACTGCCAGCTTTAGTGCTTATTTGGTGAATAAAGAGTTGCGTAATATTGATGGCGTGATTTCCACTAAAAGCCTCCATTAAAGACAGAACTGTGACTGTTGTGGAAGATCCAAAAAGTTGCTGATGAGCAATTGATTAATGCGATTCACAAAATTGGAATCATACGGCAGAAGTGGTCAGTAAAGCGGTAAAATGAAAAAGTGCGGTCAATTTTGTGAAGTTTAAAACTCATTAAAAATTGACCGCCTCTATCTGGACATTTTAAAATTACATTCTACTCAAATATTAATCTATCCAATATAGAATCGTACTTGTTTTGAATATTTTCGAGATTGCTCAGCTTATTTCTAACTTCAATTATCAAAACTAAAGTCGCCATTGCAGCAGAGCCATTTAACCAAAAAAGATGCATTTTCTTAAAATCAGAAAAAGAATAATTATCAAGCTTTTAGAAGCTAGCTCAAATAAACTAAACGCTAATGTAGAAAAATGTAAAACAAATAATAAATATAATTACCCAAAAATATAAGATATTGAAGTAATAGCTTAGTTTTCAATATTCACTCGATATATAGGCTCATTATTAAATATATTACTACTTTTAGCTATGTTTCCAAGCCACTGCTAATGCTAGATATGATGTTGCATTGAGTTTAAACACAAGGTGCGTCCAAAATTGACCGCACTATCTTTATTTATCTTTAGAAATCGACTGATTTAATCACGCCACATGCCATACGTGGGCCGCCACCGCCAAGTGGAGCTGGATGATCTGAGTGGTTATCGCCGCCAGCGTGAATCATAATAGAGTGACCACGAACTTCATCTAATGAGACGTGGCGCTAAAACAGGGTTAGTTGCTGTACCATCATGTAATACAGTTAAAGCAGGTAAGTCACCTAAAGTGAGCATCATCTTGCCATGGGTAACCGTGTTGTTTTTTGCACCTTTAGGATCCCAGTGACCGCCAGCCGCTAAACCTGCGGTTAATTTACCGTCTTTTTCTTTTTGGATCACGGCTTGGATTTTCATGAATGTGGAAACCATGAAACCTTCAGCTAAACCTTGTAGATTTGGTGTAAACACTAAACCATAATTTGATCTGTAATAGTTACAGTCCCTACATCCTTGTTACCATTTGCAGGATCTAGTGTTGTACTTTTACTTCGATTGAAGGACCTGCTGGTTTTGCCATATGGTCATGTGCATTTGCCACGCCAGCAGCACAAATTCATGATTGCTAATGCTAGAGAGTTTTCATTTTCATCATAAAGCTCCTTTACTTTAGAAAGACTCAAATTAATTCTACCTAAATACTCAATAAAAATAGTGGTTTATATTAAATATTTGACAATTAAATTGATTTGACTTTTTCTATCAATCAAACCTATCCTCCAATAAAAAACTGTAAACTGCATCCATTCTTAAATGCGGAATGCTTTCACCTTGTTGTAAAACTTGAGGTTCAAAGGATCAAAATCAAAAAGATTGTTTTGACAGAACTCTGCACTAGGTAGTTTACTTGGTACAGACCCCGGATAAAGCGTAATAAGTTGCTATCTACAGAACGCACTCCTTGAATAGCTTTGAGTTTTGTTTACCATTTTGATTAACTAAAACTTGTTTTGTCGCTCGAATCGCAGCAATTGCCGTGTATTCTGTATCAATCCCTTCAAATTCAACATGACGACCGCCCTCTTGCACCAATTTGACGCATCAGACTAATTAAGTTTTGAATTTGATCTGTTGTGATATGATCAGCCTTTTGTTGCCACAAACATGAGCTTATCAATATTCGGGGAAAACAAACGATTAAGTAAATTGCGCTTTCCCATAGTGGAAATTTTGAAAAGCTGATTAAGCCCCTGTTTGCATATCGATGAAAAGCTTGTTGGCTATGATTTAGTGGCGTTAAAGCAATCAGCTAGAAATCGCTTGACGATCAAAAAGTCGAAAAATAATTTTCATAAAACCTTTTCACCACTTTTATTGCGATAATAATCATATCGCTTATTTAGTACCGCAAAATAGCTATTGATTTTGTTTCTCTTTTCAGTTTTTGCCATTGCTCTTCCGACAAATGCAATAACGGAAAATTGCAATACAGGCACCTTCTAATTCGCCTGGTAAGACAAATCGGCCTGGTTGGATAAACTGCATTCCTTCAGATTTGCAGGAAAGCAAATAATCAGTATAAGATTTTGCAATCTGCGCTAAAACATCTTCATTGATGACCGCACTTAGGTCGAGTTTTTTTAGTTTCTCCAACCAATCTTGCGCAAACTGTTGACGAATACCCGATGTAATTTTTGGCTTGTTCAAGTGACCATTGTTGAGAAGTCTAAATTCAGCAAAGGTGAAATCCACAGCCATTCACCGGGATAATCAAAAATATCTAAATATAATGTGCCACGCTCTTTAAAATGACGAAGTAAACCTGATTGGCGTTCAAAACGGATAGCAAGGCGTGTTCACTTACCCTCGAGTAGATTGGCACTATTGTGAGAGATTATTCATTAAATCATTGAGATTCGCTTCATAATCAAAACGTGGAATACTTAAATCCTGCTGAGGTACACGTTTCACGGCCAAAATAGATTGATTTCGGGCAGCCTCAAATAAAGGGAGATGAACATTTTCCTCTTGATTAATATGTAACAATTGATTAATCAAACTTGTAATAAAAAGGCTGTTTTACCGCTTCGACTTAGCCTGTCACAGCCAAACGCAAAGTGTGGTCAAATCCACGATTAATTATTTGATTAATTTCCGATTAATTGATTTAAACATATCCTAAAAATCCAATAACCAGCCATTTTGCCAAGATATTTTACAATTCACTCAATTTATCACAAAACGGTCTTTAATAATAAAGCTATGTTACGTCGAAATGTCACTTTTTGTTTTTATTGTGTGGGTTGAGCCAAAATTAATCTGGCATCAAGCCGCGCCAAACATACCCAAAATGCTGACAGAAAATGGCTTAACATACTGCACGAATGCATCAGGCTTTTTCCTTTTAATCCGCAAACTGCCGATGCGGGCACCAGTATGAGATGTGGTGACGAACAGAATTTATAACAATTGTTGATATTAAAGATCATGGCTGCACTTGTTTGGTGTTAGCCCAATCTTATTCTGGCTATTGATGAAAACAAATTCTTATTAACCTTCGTAAAGGGTGAAATTCCATCATACCCTTAGTTTACCCAACACGTGACTTTAATACCAGAATGTGGTCTTTTCAATTAATCGCGTTTTGGATCATGATACTTGCCAACACTCTCCAGATGATGCAGTCACCTACAAAAATCCGCAATATAAAATCTTTCACGAACAGGCCAAGAAGGTACACTTTCCGTATTTTGAAAGTATTAAGCTGAATCAAAAATTAAAAGTATCACGGCAACAGTCCTTATCGGGTTAAAATTGATCTGTTTGAACCCATTCGTCAATTCTCTCCCATCTTGCTATTAATATATTATTTTCTCATAAGAATATGCGTATCAATTAAGTGCGGATGATAATCTCTTATTGGATACACCATCATGTTGGCACGGGCCTTATCAAGTGAAAGATTACGTTTATAACCAATATGTTCGCTTGGTACACCAATGAGGACTATTGGCAAGAAAGCTAAAATTAAAAATATCGTCGTGGATCTTTCTACGGATGTTACAGGGCGTTTAATTAAATTCTTTAACAATGAATGTCAATCCTTCTTGTCCTGAAGCGCCAACTCGGTTTGATAAGCGAAAAAGATGATCGTTGTATACACAATCTACGATGGGTGAACTTGGCCTATTTGGCTTTCAATTTAAAAGCCATTAATGGATAAACCATTCTTAGCCATTTCACAAAGCTTAAACCGTTTGGGAATTGTGCAATATTTACCACAACACAACGGCAATTGATAACATTATTCTGAAATTTCTTGGGCTTCGGCAGTTAATACGCCTGATTTTCATATGATTATCAGCCTGCAGAAGCAGAGAAAACACCAGATAAAAAACTCGTTAAATATGTGGGTGATGAATGAAGAGCAGAGTGTATAACCCTGCCCAATTAAAATGGCGGAGCTCATCAAATGGGATTTAACAAAGCTGGCGTGGATGTTGAAAGTGCGGTCAGTCACACGACATATTTAATCGAACAATTACGCAAAAGGCACTGAAGATTACGATTTAATCTTAACCGGTTGGCTTGCTGGAAACCTTGATCCTGACGGTTTTATGCGTCCGATTTTTAAGTTGCGATACGCAAAGTGAAATCACGGGTATCAAATTGGTGTAATCCTGAATTTGATAAGATGATGAATCGTGCGCTGGCGACCAATCATTTATATGAGCGCTCTAAAGCATATAACCATGCACAAGACCTCATCTTGAACGAGTTGCCGATTGTACCAGTGCAAACGTCAAACGACTTTTGGTCGCTCGCGGCAATGTTAAAGGAATCGAGATGACCCCATTTGGTAGCATCAATTTTTCTACCTTGTATTTCATGAAAAATAAGGAGAATAAATAATGCTCGTTTTCAGCGATCCGCCATGTGGTTTGGGTAACTATTTTTATTATTTGATTTTATCCGTATTGAGTTTTCGTGATTTTAATGCGGAATCCGCTCAACACCGATCTTGTCACAAATAACATTTATAGTGCCTATTATCATTACCCCTACATCATTGTTACAAGACGTTGAGGATTACCTATAACGGCGGAGAGTCCTTAAAAGATTTAATTTTTACCGGTGACTACCCACATTAGAACTCTGTTTTACTGCGCTCTTTTGATTAGACTTGTATCTTAGGTATTCCTCTCAGGTGTATTAAGTGCGGTCTATAATCAACGATGTTTTTCACGTACATTGCAGATATATCCAATGTTGGTTTTGTCTATTCCGATTTTCTGGTTTGCCGATTTTTGCTTTTACGTAGCAGCGATTCAAAGCTGGGAGATCGCCGCCATTGGGCAATATAATTTACTCATGAAATCAAACCCATCACGGGCTTCCCTATTATTGATATGTGGTTTTGTCGATATTTCCTTACCGAACTACAAATTGTGCAAAATGTTTTACAACATCTAGCCTTACTACGATTAGTGCTTTGTATTTCTGCCAACCATGGAGTTTATTCGCATTATTCAGCAACGAGCGATTATTTACTTCAACAAGAATATGCTAAAAGCGGCAGCAACGTGGCTGGTCAAAATGGACGATTTTAAGACGTTATGTTTTCCGCAATACTTTTCCGTTATTAATTCCACAACTTACGCGTGTATTTACCTTAGTATTAACGCAATGTATGTTGGTTGAGACAGTATGAGGCTGGCGGGGAATTGGACGTTGGTTGATTGATGCAACCCCAACAAAGATTTACAGCAGTATTTCTGCCGGCGTGAGTAATGGTGGTGATTTGTATCATTATTATTGATCGTTCGCCAAGTTGCTCATGTTTGTGTAGATCCATTGAATAAGAAGGGCTGGTATGCAAGATAGAGAACCTGATGAATTTCGTGAGCACCTCCTTCTTTCAGATTTGGTTGCTTTTCCGTCAGAATCGTGTGGCATTATTCTGTTTCTGATTATTTTGCCTTCTGATTTTAACCGCACTTTTCCTCAAACTCATTATGCCTTATAGCGAAAGCATAGGTTTGTCGGAGAAGAACTCATGCCGCCATCTTGGGTAGAAAAAGGTCGTATTGCTTTTTCTTTGGTACGAGATGATCTTGGTCATGATGTACTCAGTCGATTAATTATGGGACACAATATACTCTCGGTTCTCTCTTTAGTGGTCATTGCTGTGGCAGTGTGGTGGCGCATTAGGTATTCTCGCCGGTATGTCGAGAGGATTAAATCTCGTTTTTAGGTCATTTTTGACGCCTTTTATCTATCCCTATTTTGCTGATTGCCATTATTTCGACGTTAATGGAACCGAGCTTAATAAATGCCATGTTTGCCACTCTGTTGGCTGTTGCCAGTATATTTTGTCCATGCGATTTATCAAGCGATTCAGCAAGAACTAAAGAAAGACTACACTCTTACTAAAATTAGATGGTGGCTCAAAACTGGGAATTATTAAAACTACAATCTTGCCGAATATTAGTGTCGCCTATACAAGAAAATTTCTCGAGCATTTGTGGTCGCTATTTTTGAGATATTACGGCTCTGCAGCTTTATTTCTCTAGGTGCACAACGTCCAATGCCAGAATGGGGCGCAATGATTAAAAAGATTCGTTAGAGCTGATTTATCTTGCCCCTTGACAGTTTATTACCGGGCTTTGACTATTATTTTCACCATTTTTGATTAAGCATTATACTAACGGATTGTGTAAAGCAATCAATAAATATTACGAGTAACCCATGGCGCTGTTAGATATTCACGCAATCTTAATATTGAAATTCAAACACGCAAACGGTCACGCATGAAAATTGTGGACAGCGTCAATCTTTCGCTTAATGAAGGAAATTTCTAGGGCTCGTCGGTGAATCAGGTTCAGGTAAAAGTTTAATCGCTAAAAGTAATCAGTAATTCCATTAAAGATAACTGGATTGTCACCGCTGACCGTTTTCGTTTTTAATGATGTTGAATTGTGAAACTGACGCCGAATCAACGTCGAAAAATCGTTGGAAAAAGAAATTTCAATGATTTTCCAAAATCCATTAAGCTGCCTTGATCCAAGCCGAAAAATTGGTAAAGCAGCTTATTCAAAGTATTCCAAACTGGACCTTTAAAGGTCATTGGTGGCAATGGTTTTGGTTGGAAAAACGTCGTGCGATTGAGTTACTCACCGTGTGAGTTAAAGACCGCAAGATATTATGGCGAGTTATCCTAATGAGCTCACTGAAAAGTTCGTGAAGGCCAAAAAGTGATGATTGCCGTAGCGGTGGCGAATCAACCTCGATTATTAATTGCGGATGAACCCACTAATTCTTTGGGTCCATTACGGCATTGCAAATTTTTCCGCTTGCTTTCAAGTATGAATCAAAACCAGGCACGACAATTTTATTAGCCAGTAACGATCTTAAAAGTATCGGTGAATGGTGTGATAGCATTTTCCGTTCTGTATTGTGGGCAAAATACAGAGTCTGGGCCAACCGACCAAATATTAGAAATGCCTCATCATCTATACACAAGCATTGCTTTACTCTGTTCGATTTTAGTCGCCCCTTAGGTAAAAAGCAAATTAGGAACATTAGAAGGGACTGTGCCGATTTTTAGAACAAATACCGATTGGTTGCCGTTTAGGACCTCGCTGCCCTTTTGCTCAGCGTGAATGTATTCAAAGCGAAGCCGATATCGTATTAAACAGCATGAGTTTTCCTGCCATCATCAATTAATCTTCAGAGAACGGCAGTTTAAGGATAAATTGCTAACTTCACCGCTTACGCTCAATACCGAATCAAAAGGGAAACGAATAATGCCATTATTACAAGTGGAAAATCTCAGTAAAACCTTTTGATGAACCAGCCAAACTTTTTGGCTCGAGCAGTATGCGGTAAAGACGTCATACGCTTAACCGTAAAGAAACGCTTGCGATTATCGGTAAAATGGTTCGGGTCAATCGACTCTAGTAAAAAGCGATTGCGGGGATTACTCCCCAGCCTCAGGAAAAATCTTGTTTAATGATTTACCGTTACAATTCGAAGATTTTCACTATCGTGCGCAGCATATCAGAATGGTTTTCCAGATGCGAATTCAGCATTTAACCCGCGTTTAAATATTGGACAAGCCTTAGATGCACCACTGCGATTAATTACCGATTGGGATGAAGAAACGCGTAATGAAAAGATCTTTGAAACACTTTCTCTGGGTGGGGCTTTATCCGGAGTTATACGAATCTGAAAAATTAAACATCTTTCGGTCAGTCAAAAACAGCGGATCGCCTTGGCTCGTGCGCTGATTCTTCAACCTGAAATCATTATTATTGATGATGCATTGGGTACATTAGATGCCTCCGTTCGTGTTCAATTGCTTAATCTAATTTTAGATTTACAAGAACATTTAGGCATTCCTATATTTATGTTGGACAAAATTTGAGGGATTATCAAACATATTGCGGATCAAGTGCTAGTATATGGATGAAGGTGAGATTATCGAGTCTGGTACACCAGAGAGATCTTTACCAATCCTCAAAATAACATTACTCGCCTACTTGTAGAAAGTCATTTTTGGTCAATTGCTTGATGAAAATGCTTGGCAAAACAACAGTCCCCTAACCATAAAGAAAAATAAAGGGCAGTCATATTCCGCCCTTTTTGACATTTACTGTTTTACTTAACCGAACCGCGATTTAAACAATACAAATACCCTTTTGGATCATTAAATTTAGTCAAGACATTCAGTTGTTTTTCACTTGATGCACTTCTGTGGCAATCCTAACAATTTGTCAGTAAAGCTTGACCTTTTTGTTTAAGCTTACGATCTAATTGAGCTAAGAAACTATTATCTTCATCAACCAACCATTGCACACTAAAAGCTATCCATATATTTATCCGGGATTTTTGGTTTACTAGGGCTCCTGCTTTCTCAATGGCTACATCATATATCACCTAATTCATCACGAGCATTTTCTGTGCATCTTCTAACCAAACTGGCCTGAGCAATTTTATCCACTTTATCTTTGATAATTGACGACCACGGCTTACCACCTCTAAGAAACGATCATAACCATTTTCGATACTAAGTTGATAAATATCCTGTATATTTTTACCCAATGGACTTTGAAAGCTGACGTTTCCGCGAGATCCGTTGTCGCTACGCCATCAGTACTCATTCCCATGATTGTATTTTTCAAAGGTTGGGAATAATGCAAAAATTCCGATTGAACCCGTAATCGTATTGTTGTCTGCCACGATATAGTCGGCAGTTGAAGAAATCCAATAACCACCAGAGGCTGCCATGCCCCCCATGGATACCACAACAGGTTTACCTGCTTTCTGAAGGTTTTCGGTTTCTTGGCGAATAATTTCAGGGGCAAACGCACTGCCTCCCGGTGAGTTAACGCGCAGAACAACCGCCTTCACTCTCGTTATCGTAGGGCCTGTCTTAATAACTTCGCGATGGTATCGCCACCAGCTGATTCTTCATCGCTGCCATCAATAATGGTCCTTCGACATTAACTACAGCAACGATATTTTTTTCATTTGGATCCACAGAGAAACGATCGGCTAAATCAGATAAATAATCTTCAAACTCGACTAATTTAGCTTTGCCTTCTTCACCTTGCCCGAAAAGTGCGGTCAGATTTTTATCTAAATCCAATCTTATGCAAAATGTGTCACTAACTGACGTTTTCCACATAAGCCGCTTTCATCACCCCTTTAACGCTTAAATCACTAATATTTTTGTGCATTCGGTAATACATCATTAGCGGTAATAGGACGATTAACCATTAACGTTTGCATGGTTTTGCCACATACCTCGCTGTTTCTGCATATTCGCTCATTGCTCTGGTGACATATCATCACGCGCAAGAAGGTTCTACCGCAGACTCATATGTCCCCACTCGGAAAATATGCGGCGTAATTTCAAGTTTTTCGAGCATGGATTTGATAAAGATTTTCATAACGTAAACCTGAATACCGACTTGTCCAATCGGATTAAGATAAATTTCATCCGCAAAACTCGCGAAAAATATTGTGATTGTGTGTAATTGTCAGCATAAGCAATAACTGGCTTTTTCTGATTCTTTAAAAACTTGAATGGCCCTTTCCTACATACTCTAATGATGAAGATCCTTCAAAGTCATTTAAATTCAACACTAAACCACGAATTCGTTCATCATCTTTTCGCATGGATAAAATACTTTGCACCACATCAGGTTGAATATTTATAGAGACTTTTTCATTGTTTAAACGTTGGAGTTCCTTTTCCCAACTCAACATATCTTCAGTGTTATCCGCAAGATAGCCGTTAAATTTAAATATAATGCACCTGTTGATCACCCTGAGTAAGACTTGGCTTTTCTTACCATCCCCAAAGACCGACAAGACAAAATCAACGCTTCAAAACAAAATAATAGCACAAAATTCATCACTGAGATTTCCATGGATAAAATTGGGCACTTTCACAACTTAAAATTTCCAATAGCTTAAGATGTTATTCATGCGAAAATTAAACCTTTAAAATAAATAAAAATTGTGCGTAGCCTATCATAAAAGTCCCATGAAAAACTGTATGCTATAGTCAGCCACGCTAGATAGGAGATACTATGGATGCATTAGCTCTTTTGACTACAGCGTAAATCCAATAAAAATTAACGGCGCAGCCTAGCCAGAAAGTACAACCAGAACAAATGTTTCCAAAGCCGCTTTATGCACCTGATCATGGTGGCTTGGGCCTTATGTTGTCGTGAATTCAGGGCACGGTTTAAAGTAAATTGGAAGCTTGCTCAAAAGCTGCAGTAGCTGGTCGTGGGTGAGGTGAGCGATTAAAAGCAGAGAAATTTTGCACCGTGCACCGATGGTCGTGCAGGTAATTGCTAGAAATTAATCATGAAGTGAGTACCAGGTTGGGAACAAATGCTTACTGCGGGTGCGGCAACTTACCTGCGGTCCAACTTGCGGGCAACGCACTGGGTTTGAAAGTTTTTGGGCAGCTGGTCCACTCTCGTTGGAAGGGCATTGGTCACGTGTTGAAACGATTTTGGTTGCGACAAAATGATAGAATCGTTTGCCTTATTACAGAAAGTTGGTACGGCCGCTGAAAGAAAGTGAGAAAGAGACTGTAAAGCCAAAAGATTTATCACGTTTTCGTGACCCATCTATAACGATCAAAAAGGCGGAGATTTCCGCCTTTTCTATTATTCTTATTCAAGCTCGCCTTCTAATCCACCCGGAGTATTTTCAAACGCTGTATAGTCCACTAAAATGCATCGTGACCATAATCCGATGGGAATTAGTAGAATCTTAAATCCACGCCAGCTTGCTCTAAAAAGCTGTTTACTTTTATGCAAATCAATGGATTTCAAATAGTTGAATCTGCTGTCACTGAAACCAATGTATAAGAGCTTTAATTCGAGATAAAGGCTTTTTACATCCGTACACCACTACGCTAGGATCATCAGATCGAGAGCTCGCGATAAATGCATGAGGTGTTGGCATCAAAGCGCTCTAAAATACCTTGATAACTCAAATAGGATTCCACTGAGTGATCACCCAAAAATTGTCCTTCGGATTTAGTCGCTCATCCAAATGCTTGGCTAACTGTACATCTGTCCGATAAGTTAACATTCCCAACATACGAGCAATAGAAAGACCTTGATTAGGCGGTGTCCTTCATAATAATCGCCATTATTAAATTCGGATCATTAATGACAGCCTGACGCATCCATGATTAAACCCAATGGCCTGCACTGAAGAAAATTGAAGAGCAAAGGTTCACAATGTTATCCAGTAAAATCGGATAATCAATTGCCCATTGTATTTGCTTACATACCGCCAAAACCACCACATAGCTTAAACTGCTATGCCCTGGATAGTCAAGTAACGCTTTTGTGTAATAATATCTTGAACAATAATATTCTGGGAACTGACTGCCATAAGGTTTTCCCGTAGAGGGATTAATTGAGCTTGGTCCCGTTGTTCCTTTGCATCCGCCTAAAACTACATTTGAACAAATAAAAAGATGCTAGATGTATCAAATGCAGACCATCCCGCATAAATTTTTGCCACCAACTTCATCTTTTATTCGAGGTTCATCAAAATAAGGTTCGGCATCTCCTGTTAGGCATGCGACAAATCAATACAGCATTGCTTTTATCTGCATTTAAAAGTACCATGTTTGATGCGCATGTTTAATAGGCAGCTGCCCGCAATAATATTGGAGAGGGATTGTCTTGCGTACACGGCATTTTGCACAGCCATTGAAATAATAACCTCAAATTGGTGATTCGCCAATTATCAACAGCTTATGTCAAGAATTTTAGCCGTTTAGACGGCCCAGAATTTCATTCTATCCATTCTAGATAAGTGCACTTGAACTTACTTTAATTTTTAAGTATGTTGGATTTAGATGACCCTTCTCTCTCAAATGCTATCAAATGACCCTACTCTTAGCTTCGTTACTTCCTTTTAAAAAGCTCTTAGCTATGTCTTGGGGTTCTCTTTGGTTGCATTTAATAAGTTGTTTCATAATTGATCGTGCCACGTGGTTTCTATGTACAGGATCGCGTATATGAAGACGTCGAAATGCTTCCTCATCATGCCATTTCACGCATTGGTACTAGGCGCGTCTAAATATGTCACCAAAGGAAAAACCAATAAATATTATGACTATCGCTTAGAGGCATCAAAACGCTTAATCGATCAAGATAAAGTCGATTATTTTACTAGCTAAGTGGCGATAACCGCAGTTATTACAACGAACCACGTACCATGTTTTGGATCTGCGTAAAATGGGCGTGTCTGAAAGCGTCATGTTTAAAGATTTTGCAGTGATTCCGCACTTTATGACTCTGTTGTGCGAGCAAATAAAGTTTTCCAAGTTCCCTTCCTTTACGATCATCAGTCAAAATTCCATTGTGAACGCGCGCTGCTTATTGCTAAACATTACGATATTGATGCCATTTGTTTCACCGCAAAACAGCCAGAAGTTTATTTTGGGACACGTGTCCGCGAAATGTTTGCTCGCGTGAAAGCCGTATTAGACTTAATTATCGGGTAAAACCCTACTTTCTCCAGCACACCAGAACCGCTACCAATACCTGCTGAATAGTTAACTATTCTTTAATTTTTACCCTATTTAATCAAAAAGATCTAAATAAAAAGATTTTTATACGATTTTCTTTATCATATTTATTTGACAATTTTACTAAATCGCTATTTCTAATAGCATATCATAAAACACACATCTTACTTTCATTTTTGAGGATTATCTTATGTCTCATTTATCGGTAGCAAAATTTGACGGTACGTCTGTCGCAAACTATTCCGCTATGCAAGCTTGTGCCAAAATCGTATGTACAGATCTAATACTCACGTTGTCGTGCTTTCTGCCTCTGCTGGTGTAACAAACTTATTAGTTGCCTTGTAATGGCGTAGAAGCTGAAGAACGCGCAAAATTAATTGGTGAAGTCCGCCAAATTCAAGAAAAATATTTTAAATGAATTAAAAGACGACAGCCGTGTTCGCCCTGTCATTGAAAAATACTTAGAAAATATTACCGCACTTTCTGAAGCCGCTAGCCTTGCGACATCACTGCTTTAACTGATGAGGCTCATTAGTCAGTGGTGAGGAAATGATGTCAACGCAAATTTTCATTGAGTATTAAGAGAATTACAGACATCTGCAACCTGGGTTGATGTGCATACTAGTGGCAACTAATGATAACTGGTAAAGCCGCACCAGATGATTCACAAACTCAAGCGAACTGCGATAATTTATTAAAACCATTAATCGATCGAGGAATTAGTTATCACTCAAGGCTTTATCGGTCGTGAACCAAGCGGTAAAACGACTACTTAGGCCGTGGTGGTAGTGACTACTCTGCTGCACTCTTTAGCTGAAGTATTAAACGCAAAAGATGTCTTAATTTGGACTGATGTGGCAGGGTGTTGCTCGACCGATCCACGTGTCGTACCAAATGCACAACGTATTGATACACTGAGCTTTGCTGAAGCAGCCAGAAATGGCAACCTTTGGGGGCGAAAGTACACCCTGCGACGTGCTTCCTGCCGTTCTGTGTAATATCCCTGTTTATGTGGGTTCAAGTAAAGCACCTGAAAGCTGGTGGTACTTGGGTAACACGAGATCCGCAACCTCGCCCAACATTCCGTGCAATTGCATTACGTCGCGATCAAACCCTACTAACGCTTTCAAGTCTCAGTATGCTACATGCATAGGGCTTCCTGGCGAATGTATTCACTATCTTAGCGAAATATAAAAATTTCAGTGGATACGATCACAACCTCTGAGGTAAGCATTGCATTAACCTTAGATAAAAACTGACTCAGCGTCATCTGGTGTAGAATTACTTTCTCCGGAATTATTAGAAGAATTAAGTCAATACTGCGCACGTGAAAGTTGATACAGGCTATCTCTTGTGCGTAATTGAAATGATTTGCACCTGCTTCAGGTGTGGCGAAACGTATCTTTTGACACCCTTGAAGGCTATAAACATCCGCATGATTAGTTATGGTGCAAGCACCAATAACATTGTGTATGCTCGCGATGAGTGACAAAAGCAGATGACGTGGTTCGTTCATTACGCAAATCGTTGTTTTGAATAAAAATTTACTAAAAGTGCGGTTAAAAATAACCGCACTTTTTACGTTTCGAAAATTTGAGATTACGGCTAAAAAGAGTAAAGTAATCGTGTCGTCCGATTTATAAACTACGCAAACTAAGGCGGAAATTATGGGAAAAAGTGGTTGTTGTTCTTGGCGCTCAGTGGGGCGATGAAGGGAAAAGGCAAGATCGTTGATTTATTAACAGATCGCGTTAAATATGTGAAAGTTACCAAAAGGTGGTCACAACGCAGGTCACCGCTAGTATTAATGGTGAAAAAACCGTATTACGCTTAATTCCATCAGGTATTTTACGTGATAACGTGACTTGTTTAATCGGTAACGGCGTAGTGCTTTCTCCTGCTGCATTAATGCAAGAAATGGAGAATTGAAAGCCGTGGCGTAAAAAATACGTGAACGTTTATTAATTTCTGAAGCTTGTCCATTAATCCTACTCATCACGTTGCCACTGGATCACGCGCGTGAAGCCGCATTAGGTAAAAAGCCATTGGTACAACCGGTCGTGGTATCGGCCCAGCTTATGAAGATAAAGTGGCTCGTCGTGGTTTACGCGTGGGCGATTTATTCAACCGTGAAGCCTTTTGCTGAAAAATTAAAAATATCGCTTGAATACTATAATTTCAATTGGTGAACTACTACTAAAGTAGAACCTGTTGATTATCAAAAACATTAGACGATGTATCTCACGGTAGCTGATATTATTACTTTGGCATGGCAGATATCACAACTATTTTAGATACTGCTCGTAAAAATGGCGACAAACATCCTATTCGAGGGTGCACAAGGCACCATGCTTGATATTGACCACGGCACCTATCCGTATGTAACCAGTTCGAACACCACTGCAGGCGGCGTAGCAACTGGTTCTGGTTTCGGTCCTCGTAACCTTGATTATGTGTTAGGTATCATCAAAAGCATATTGTACATCGTGTTGGTGGCGGTCCATTCACCACAGAATTATTCGATGAAACCGGTGCTGAAATTGCCCGTAAAAGGTAACGAATTTGGTGCAGTAACTGGTCGTCCACGTCGTTGTGGTTGGTTTGATGCTGTAGCTATTCGCCGTGCGATTCAACAACTCAATTTCTGGTTTTCTGTAGGACTAAATTAGACGTATTGATGGTTTTCGATGAAGTGAAAATCTGTAGCTTATAAAAATGCCAAATGGTGAAATCGTTGAATATGCACCATTAGCAGCGAAAAGATTGGGAAGGCGTAGAACCAATTTACGAAACCTTACTCGAGGTTGGAAAAAGAAAACACCTTTGGTGTGACTGATGTAAATAAATTACCGCAAAACCTTTGCCGTGATTACATCAAACGTATCGAAGAAGTAACTGGCGTACCGGTTGCTATCCTTTCAACGGGTCCAGATCGTGTTCAAACAATGATTTTACGCGATCCATTTTACAGCCTAAAAGCATAGAAATAAGCCGCACTTTTGGCACAGCCAAGTGCGGTTATCTAAGGAGTTTTCTGATGACTGAGACAAGATATTGCTGACTACCTAAAAATCACCCTGATTTTTATCCATCGTCCTGAGCTACTTCAACAGCTGCCATTCCACATAGCCATGAAGAGGACAATTTCATTGGTCGAAGCTACAACTTGCTCAGCAACGAGAACAAAATCAAAACAGCTTACTCAACTCCTCGAAAAATTTTCATCTGCTTGCTCATCAAGAAGCGGATATCTTCTTTGCTCTTCTGCCTTTGCAGAAAAACTATTTCAAACAGAAGACTTTATCGTCATCAATGAAAAGTTAGATGACTGGGCAAAAGGTTATGAGCTAGAAGGTGCCAAAAATCTTACTTTTTACAGACAGCTGGAAAAATAGCACTATTCTGAACAACATTGGTTAGACAGAAAAGCCTTTGAAACCTCATTCTGCTTAGAGCGTATGGGCTTCACGCTAATTCTATTTGAGGCGATCTCTCCAATAAAAGAAAAAGCCCTGATGTTCCTTCCTGAAGAGCTCCCATCGGCTCTGTGGCGATTTTGCCGTTTAGGTGGAACCTCCAAAAACCAACCGCACTTTTACTCTTCAAATCTCGAGACATGACCGTTTTCCATAACGATCAAGACACCACATTCGCTTCGACGACTGAGTTGATATTGTAGAATTGCATTTGGGAAGATGGATTTAAAGGTTACTAATATCAATTAATTGATCCTGCTCTACAATTTCAAGAAAAATAAACTTTCTTTATTTTTCAACTCTTTTTACAATACCTTTGTTTTATTATTAAAAACAAACAATTCAATTAACTTCAGATATCACAAGGGTCTAATTGTAATTTTAACTTGGCCTGTGGTTGCAGGTGCTGCACTTGGTATCGTTGCGCACTTCTCACTTATAATGGCAATCCTGGTAATATGGGATTTTGTGCGGCTTGTTTCTTACGAGATACAGCCGGATCGCTTGGATTACACCACGCTGCCCCATTACAATACCTTCGCCCAGAACTCATTGGATTAGTTTTAGGAGCACTCGCCAGTGCATTCTTATCTATGAATTTAAACCTCGTGGAGGCTCTGCCCCACTCGCTCGTATTAGCTAGGCTTTTTGCGATGCTTGGTGCGCTCATTTTCTTAGGTTGTCCATGGCGTGCTTATTTACGATTAGGTGGCGGTGATCTCACTGCAATTGCCGGTATCGTAGGATTATTTGCCGGTGTATTAGGTGGCATTTTCTTCGCTAATCGAGGATTCTCATTAGGTAAATCGAAGGAACAAAGCCAATCTTCTGGCTTAATCGGTCCAATCTTTGCCGTGATTTTTGCTTGTTTTAGCTTTTAACCCAATTTAAATTTGGTGAAAATCTCGTAATTTTACACCTCTGAAAAAGGCCCTGGTGCACAACATGCGGCTATTTGGATGTCACTTGCTGGCGGATTACTTCTTGGTGTGCTGATGCAAAAATCACGTTTTTGCACAATTGGGGCATTCCGAAACTTTGTCCTCTTCCGTGATGCGCATTTATTAAATGGCGTGATTGCATTGATTGTCTTTGCAGCAATAACCAATGCCTTATTAGGTCAATTCCATTTGGGCTTTGAAAAACAACCTATTGCGCATAATGACTATCTCTACAATTTCCTTTCTATGGCGCTTTGCGGTCTTTGCTTTGCATTAGGCGGTGGTTGCCCTGGTAAGCAATTAGTCAATATTGGTGAAGGGAACAATGACTCTGCATTATTTGTGCTCGGTATGCTACTGGGCGCAGCAGCGGCACTATAACTTTGGCTTTCGCAGCAGCTCCTACTGGCGTTCCAATCTTTACGCCTTATGTTTTAATTGCCGGTTTTGCGGTTTGTTTTATATATCGCATTCACCAACAAATCAGAAGCTTAATATTCATTCAGAATAAACAAAGGAAGTCAATTATGACTTCCTATTTTCAAAAAGTGCGGTTATTTTTAACCGCACTTTCTACATCATTAGAGAATATTTTCTCACCACGGAAAGGCTAATTAAGCCTGAACGAACAATCTCCAGTAATGTACTTTCTTCCTTTCACAGCCTCAACAAAAGCATCTAATTTGTCTTTTGTGCCCGTTAATTGAATCGGTAGGATTTTGTTGTTACATCCACAATCTGACCACGGAAGATGTCTGCTAAACGTTTTTAGCTCATCGCGTGATGAACCCGTTGCTCGCACTTTCACTCAACAACACTTCACGCTCAACGTGCTCATGTTCACTCAAGTTACAACTTTAAATACATCCACTAATTTGTGAAGTTGTTTTTCGATTTGTTCGAGCACTTGCTCATCACCCACCGCTTCAATCGTCATACGAGAAAGCGTTGATCATCGGTTGGTGCCACAGTTAAGCTTTCAATGTTAAATGCACGTTGGGAAAATAAGCCGACCACACGAGATAATGCACCGGATTCATTTTCTAATAAAACAGATAAAATTCTACGCATTATTCTTTTCTCCTCTTGTGGTTTGCTTAAAATCATCTCATTCATCGCCCCGCCGCGAACTTGCATTGGGCTAAACGTGTCGGTTTTCATCAACGTTAATATCAACAAAGACCAATTTATTTTTAATACTGAAGGCTTCTTTTAATTTGCTTTCTAATTCATCTGGTGTGAAATTTGAATTCCACATGACCCATAAGATTCCGCTAACTTCACAGAAATCTGGTAAAGAATTCATATAAGTTTGAGAATGGCGGCTAGAGTAAAATCAAATCTTGCCATTGTTTTACCATGCCTAAGAAGTGGTTGTTCAAACAAATTACCACAACAGGAATACCATATTGTGTTGCGGTTGAAAGCTCTTGGATATTCATTTGAATACTGCCATCACCCGTTACACAAACCACGGTAGCTTCAGGATGCGCAAGTTTTACCTAATGCAGCCGGTAAACCGAAGCCCATGGTACCTGCACCACCTGAATTGATCCAACGGCGTGGTAAATCAAACGGATAATGTAATGCGGCAAACATTTGATGTTGCCTACATCCGATGCCACATAAGCTTGGCCTTTTGTAATACGATACACGGCTCCATCACTTGCTGTGGTTTGATGACGCCGAAGTGCGGTCGAAATCCAAGCATCGCTTTCCATTCGTCGATTTGTTTCACCAATCTTCTAATTGGTTTTGAGACGCGAACCAATTTTCTTCACCCTAATAAGCTTAAGAACTCATCCAATACATTTTTCAGCATTACCTACAATTGGAATAGCTACTGGTACGTTTTAGAAATAGAGTTGGGATCAATATCAATCTGAATCACTTTTTGCATTCGGGCAATATTTATCTAGTTGTTAGTGGTTCGGTCATCAAAACGAACGCCAACACTCAAGGATTAAATCACTTTCATGCATGGCTGTATTGAGCTTCATAAGTCCCGTGCATCCCAAGCATACCTAAAATTGTTTATCGGTACTTGGATACACACTAAACCCCATTAATGATGAGGTTACCGGTAAAATTTAAACGTTGTGCGAACTGTGTTAATTCTTCGTGACAACCTGCGCAATTGCCCCACCACCCACGAATAAAACCGGTTTTTAGCCACTAATAATGCTTTTAACGCTTTTAATTTGACCTTTGTGACCGTTTACTGTTGGATTATAAGAACGAAGCTCAACAGATTTTTGGATATTCGTAAGGATATTTTTAATGTTGGGTTTACCGTATCTTTTTGGAATATCTACAACAACGGGACCAGGACGGCCTGTTGAAGCGATATAAAAGGCTTTTTCAAGATCCCCGGAATGTCTTCTGCTTTCTTAACGATAAAAGCTGTGTTTAACCACTGGGCGAGAAATTCCCCACCATATCACATTCTTGGAACGCATCACGACCGATTAAGCTACTCATTACCTGACCTGAAATGATCACCATTGGCACAGAATCAGTATAAGCGGTCAAAATCCCCGTAATCGCATTGGTTGCACCTGGACCAGATGTCACTAACACACAACCTACTTTACCGGTCGCTCGTGCATAACCATCAGCCATATGCACCGCCGCTTGTTCATGACGGACTAAAATATGTTCAATCCCACCAAGGGTATGGATTGCATCATAAATATCCAATACGGCACCGCCTGGATAACCAAATAAATACTCAACGCCTTCGTCACGCAAAGACTGAACCACCATTTCCGCACCGGATAATTTCTTCATATTTTACTCCTAAAACTGACCGCACTTTTTATTTGCTACGATTCGTTGTCAAAACAATGGAAACATCATACCGAAAGAAAATAACTTGTCTAGCATTTGAGAAAAGTCTAAAAACAAATTTTAAAAGCATTAAAATCTAGATAAATTAAAAACAAAAGCTTTTTAATAAAGATTAAAGTCAAAATATAGAGAATTGCATTTTTATATAGAGTTTTATAAAAATAAAAAAATTTTTATTCTTTTGTTCGGAAATTTGAACTAGAATCACATTTTAAAATGTTGTTTTTCTCTTATGAGCGGAAAGGAAAAAGAATTAATGATAAGAAAAACCGCACTTGGAAGACTCAAAGTGCGGTTAGATTTTACGAGTTTTTAATTAGCCGTTATAGCGTTTGAACACTAAAGTCGCGTTTTGTACCACCGAAACCAAAAGCTGTTTGACATCACAGTTTGTAAACCTGCATTTTCTTTTTGTTTCAGTCACGATATTGCAGCCTTCTGCCGCTTCATCTAATGTTTCGATATTGATGCTTGGAGCAATGAAGTCATTGTGTAGCACTAATAGGTATAGATTGCTTGCGTGTGCACCAGCAGCACCTCTAGAGAGTGACCGGTCATTGATTTGGCTGAAGAAATCGCTGGGATTTTGTCACCGAAACAGTTTTTGATTGCACCTAATTCTTTCACGTCACCAACTGGTGTTGATGACCGTGTACGTTGATGTAATCAGTGTGGGGTCATCCCACAGTTGCCATTGCTTGTTTCATACAACGCTCAGCACCTTCACCACTTTGGTGCTACCATGTCGTAAACCATCGGAGGTTGCGCCGTAACCTACGATTTCAGCGTAGATTTTTGCGCCACGTGCTAATGCGTGTTCTAATTCTTCAACCACTAACAGCACCACCGCCTGCGATAACGAAACCATCACGGTTTGTGCATCGTAAGCACGAGACGCTTTTCTGGGGTGTCATTGTATTTAGTTGAAAACGGCACCCATTGCATCAGAATTCAGTCACATTTGCTCCAAGATAATTCTTCCGCACCACCCGCGAAAACTACATCTTGTTTACCCAATTGAATAATTCAACTGCGCTGACCGATACAGTGTGCAGACGTTGCACAAGCAGAGCTGATTGAGTAGTTTACCACGAATTTTGTAGTCTAAACAAGCTGACACACTTGATGCCATGGTTTTAGTTACTGCATAAGGACCAATTGCTTTTCACACGCGTGGACCACGCACTGCATCACAAGGACTATGATTATTAAAAGGAACCGGTACCTGCACTGATTTTCGCAAGACTCTGTACAGATCATTTGAAACTTGATCTTCTGTTAAACCTGAACTTCAATCGCTTCACGCAGAAAAGGTATGCATAAGCCGCCGCATCACCCGATAAAACAGATACACTTTACGATCGATACGCTCGTTTGGATCAAGTTTGATTGTGCTCGCACATGGCTACGCATTTCATTTCAACAAACTCGGCACGACTTCATCCAGATTTACCTGCTTTTCAATGAAGCTAAAAACTTTCTGTTGTTACCGATAGTCTGAAATAATACAAACCAGTAATTACAGCTCTTTTTCATTCTTTATTCCTTATGATTTAGGGAAAATTTAATTCAACTTTACAGTTAATAGCTGAACGCAATTTACTATGAAATGAAAAATATTGCAAGCGTCATTCATTTGTTCGACCAGTTAAGTTTTAACCGACTCAAAATTTCCATGCTATTATAAAAGAGAATTGATAGGGCTAACATCATGTTCACCATTCAGCACGCAAAATTCATTAACAGAGAATACGCCAGTTTCAGATAAATTCGATGACGTGTTTTTCTAATCAAGATGGCTTAGGAAACCCATTATGTATTTTTAGAAGGTAATCAGTCAGGGAGCGCTGTTACATTATCAAAGAAGCCCATTTTGTATTACATGAAACGGGATCGGCACTGGATTAAATTTCCTTTGCAGTGACTACGCTATTCCGTGAATCTGTCACAAACACCCTGATTCGCCCTTTAAAACGCCTTTATTTTTATCTCTTTTGAAAATACTTTGCCACTCGATGCATTGGCAGCAAGCTCATTTTAGCCTCATCCGCAATTTTCTCATCTTACTCAGCATTTACAGCAACGTCATTAATCCCATCTGCGAGTTGCTATCGTTTTTCATTTTGATGAAACCCACGTTGATCTTGGTCGGTGATGGCTGGCAAATCTGCGCAACTGGGCGATTATGTGAATGGTAAAATTGATGCGTGGTTTTTAGATGGTTTTGCAGAGTAAAAACCTCATATGTGGAATGAGCGGTTTAGACCAGCAAATGCTCTGTTTTACCAAGTTCAAGGCACCTTTGCGACCTTTTACCGCGGGCAAGTGCAGTGAGAAAAGGCTTAGAAACTGCGAGGCTTTGATATGACAAAACGCAAAGGCTTTGGTAAAAACGAGAATGTCTTTCCGGTCAAAAACTACGACTTGACTGCACTTTCCCTTGTTTCATAGTCAGCCAGCCATCTCAAAGAACAAGATATTGCGGTCATTGGTGGCGGGATTGCTTTCGCACAGCTATTTTCATTGAGTGGGCTAAAATCACAATTTATTGCGAAGATGAGCAAACTGCCCTCAATGCCATCTGGCAATAAACAAGGCGCCTTTTATCCGCAAACTTGCATGATGATAACGAGCGCAAAATATTCGTTTTTATATCATGCTTTCTAGCTTCACTGCATCTCCAGCACAATGGGCAACCCAACAACAAATTGAATTTGAACATGAGCTCTGCTGGTGTCTCGCTTTAGTGCTTACAATGAGAAAAGCTGATAGTAAATTATCGCTGAGCTTAACTTGCCTTCTGATTTATATCAGTCATTGCTCAAACTGAATTAAACGATAGGGTTTACCATTACCTTTTGGTGGCGGTTTTATTCCTCAAGGCGCTTGGCTTTGTCCTCGTCAGTTAGTTCATGCTTTTTGCCTTTTAGAAAAACAAGGCGTCCAAATTAAAACATCACAGTAACTGCACTTTTCTCAAACATCAAAAATGTTTGGTAAATCACCACAGCTGAAAATGAAACTTTCTGCCATGAAGGTTGTTTTAGCAACTGGTATAAACTCACTTGAATTCACAAACACAAAAACTCACTCTATCCTGTCCGCGGACAAAGTGAGCCAAATCCGACATCGGAAAACTTGTAAACTCAAACCGGATTAGCTAGTGATTTGGCATCTCACGCCCGCAGATCAGCAAAAACCAGTCATTTGTATTGGCGCAAGTCATGTTCGTGATAATGCGACCTTAATTTAGTCTAACTGAACAACAAGAAAAACCAACAAAAATTCAGCAAAATATCCTGTAAAGAGTGGACAGTGGCGGATGCATCGGGTACCTTGCTCGAACCGGCGTGCGTTGTTCAGTACGTGATCCACCCAATGATGGCGGTTCTCTGTTTTTCTGCTCACAAACACAATATCAAAATTTGTTTTAATTTACGACGCCGTAAACAACCAGTAGAATGCTGAAAACTACCCGTAACCTGGCTATTTAATCGGCGCATTAGGCTCACGAGGATTAACCTCTGCGCCACTTTTGGGTGCAAACATGGCTTCTTAATTTCATGGGAGCCCTCACCAAATGAGCGAAGATCTGATTCATAACACACACCAAACCGCAGTTGTCAGACGCTGGTTGAAAAGGTGCAGAGGTGAATAAAAGTGCGGTTAAAATCAGCGCACTTTTTCTTAATACAAGCTTAAACTGTTGTAATCGCTGTCATGATTTCTTTGATTTCATCCTTTTCGCGCCGTATTCATAATTTCCAAATAAAAGCACTGGCCAACCAATGTTGACTTTGTGTTCCAATCCTTCTTCATACAAACGAGTCTAAAACGGAATTTTCCTTCATTACTGCGCATTTGCAGCCTTTTGAAACCATTCAAAGGCTTTGGTAAATTCTTTTCTGATTGGTATAAATTTCCTAATGTAAGCATGGCATCAGGATCTTTTGTTGCACTGGTTTCAAAAGATTTAATCGCTCTGAGCGGTATCTTTGTTTTATAGTTGTGTACCGTTGAAATACATCACTGCTAAATTATTGATGGCTTTGATGCTGCCTCGCTCAGCAGCTTCGCTAAACCACCAATAAGCCAACTCTTTATTTTCACATCCACCCACGGCCTAAATTATAAAAGCATCTCAAATTGCTTTGCGCTTGTGAAGTGCCTTCCAACGCAAGAGGATACATGATTTCAAAAACGGCTTCCAATCTTGTTTCAGCCAGTTTTTGCGCCAGATCCATGGCTGATCCGTCATTTGCGCTTTATCGACCAAATCAATGGTTTTTCATGGCAAATGCTGAACTGCTTAACAATGTATGATAGAAAGTTTACTAATGTCTTCATCTTATAATGTCGCTATCAATAAAATAATGCATGCGATGTCCGAATTCTATTAGACCGACTTGCTTTAACTGAAAGTTTCTTGGCTGGCAAATAAATAGCACGAAATTACAAGCACGTGCAAGTGATAGACATATTGTTGGGTAAACAAGCAACCGAGTACACAAAAGCACGTGAAAATAATAGAGGCTTTGAGATAAAGGGATTACGTTCACGCATCATTGATTTGACGAAGCGTCGTGCCAATATAAGCTTGACACGCAATGCTACGCACCAGATTTTTCTACTCAAAAGTGCGGTCAGAAAATATAGATCATACTGCAAGGGCAAAATCGCAACCCACAAATCATTGAGAAAGTTGCTGTTCATCTTTTCTTGCTGTAATAGATACTCACCAACACAAAAGGAAACATGGTGGCAATAAAGAAGAATTTGCCAGTTATAAAAATGGCAGGAAGGCAAATAAAAAGCCGCAACACCATAGATGATGGTCCACTTTTTGATATTCCGCCATATTTTTGCCTTTAAAGAGATCACATGGGTAACTCTAGCATCACATGGTGAACCAAGCTACAAAGCAGAAAAAGAAATGCGCCCAAACAGGTGAGGCTACTAACATACCGTAAACAAAAGGCTAAAGCATGCCAGACAATGGCGTATATTGATTCGAAATCAGGAGTTTCTAGTTTTCTTTAGTTGATAAAAATTTCGTTATTTTATCCCACAATTTCTGATTTACAAAGTCTAAAACCGCCTTTAGAATGGAAATTATCTTCATCAAAAAGGGAGCTATTATGTCGATTCAACGACATTCAACCAAGCAAACGCTTTTCTCCAGTGGTCCTAAATACACTGCCTATTTTGCTGGGCGCGTACCGGAAAAACCGTTAAGCAAAATGCTTACGAACAAACCAAAGTAGTCCTTTCTCTGATCGATAAATTATTGGCTGAAATTGGTTCTAAAAAGTAAAAATTTCACCACGCAAATCTTCCTTGCTAATATAGAGATTATGCTCAACTCAACCGCATGGGATGAATGGGTCGATAGCCAAAATCCACCCGCCGAGCAACGGTAGAACAAAACTTGCAGATCCTGATTTCCAGAAAGTTGAGATCGTTATATGCGGCTGCATAAACAAGATTTTTCAAAATGCGATCAACCGCAGAACGTTTTCGGGTTTTCCTCTACACTCAACACTGAATTCAAAAGAAGGAGGAAGTATGCAATCATGGATACTAGAAATATGGCGGCCGCTGCGATTGGACTGTAGGTTGGCGTAATCTAGGGCTACTGTTACGTTTAACAAAAGGTTCTGTTAAAACAGTTCAAACCGAAGCTGAACTAAAAGAAGTCACATCAATTAAGCTGACAAACAAGCACAACTTGAAAAACATTTTCGCTGAAAGTGCTGGAATTATTTAAAACCCATCTGGTGATTATCAAAAACTCTATCGTCATCACATGCCGTTTCATCTGAAACGCTTGCGGCACAAACCAGCCGACAAAGGGTTACGTCTACGCGGTGGTGACCGCCCCATCCAGAAAGCAGCAAATCTGAGAGAGCCCACCACGCAGATTATTCCGAAGAAGGTTCATCTGTCTTCAAAAACTAGATAAAGAAAACTGTGTAATGATTAATGGTTGAACAGCAATATCAGGGATTGAAATCGCTACTCCCTGATTTGTCATATAATGATTACTCAATACTTGAGCCAGTTTGTAACTACATGCCTCGACTGGCTGGATAAAGACTGACAGTAAACTCACACTAATGCCGCCACAGAACTAAGTTACGAAGATCGACCCAATGTGATTCGGCTTTGTGTAAAGAAATCAACGAAATAGATGCCATCTGATATGACAGCTTGACCGGTAATGTCTCGATGCCTCTGAGCTAATCGGCTATGAGATTGAGAGCAAGTACAACACCCACAATACCATAATCAAAACACATCTCGGTATCCCGCAAAAGCAAACCATACTAGAATAAAGATCTCGTTTATTGTAAGCTATCATTTGTCTCCCATGGCCCTGTCGCATAATCGCATATTATCACCTTTGCTTATCTTTTACTGCCATAATTAAGGTAGAAACGATATTAAAAATCACGCCACCCCAATTACAAGCACCATCGCGAGGATACATCACAGTACGGATAAGCTGAATATCACGCCGACATATAACCAAAGTTTGCCATGCCCAGTTTTGAATGTAAAGCAGTTGTGGATAATCATCGAGCATCGAATAATCCATTTCTTGCACTTTGAAATGGATCATCAACTTTCAATCTCGACTCCGTCATTTGATCTTCGCGATACCGCTACTCTTGCGCTTGAGGTAATGCCAGGTGAGCATGCTATGGTCCCAACTGACCATCTAAACGTCAAAATAGCGGTCACATTGAACACGCTCACTGATTAGCTGCGCCGTTTGATCGGATCCGCCATTCGGGTTGAGAGAATTAATAACGACACCCAATCGCCTGCTGTTTAACATCTAACGCTGGCAATACCAGAGCCCAGCACTCAGTCGCGCTTCTTTCTCTGCGATTTTTGCCCAGCCATCGCCTTCCACCACCGACTTACTAGAGAACTCACGCGATCTTCCAGCTATAGTGATATCGACCCACTCACTTGTGTAACAACTTTTAGTATTATTGCCATTTTCAACTAAGGCAGGAAATCTCTACAAAAGCAGTGAAGTGCGGTAATTTTGTGTCGTGTTTTAGACGTTCGCCAACTTCTGCCAATGATTTAATGCGCATCTACCATGGATTTACTGTAATTTCTACTACATGCGGCACGACAGCCAAAAATGTACGAGTTTAATTCACGCCCAAAGCCATTCATGGCACTTAACCCCTGCAACTTCAAACACTCAAGGCTACCAAGGGCGATACCAATTGCGGAGAAATTTTGAAATTAACGACACCTTCAGGATCTGCTTTACCACGTTGATAACGCCAGCTAATATGGCATGGCTCGTTATACACCTTCCTTCGTAAATACCATCTTGCATGACTAAACGACGGGATAATTTTTCAGCATGAGCTGTCGTGCGATGACTACTACAGTGCTGTATTTTGCCCGGTTGGTTGGTTGAGATGGAGTTCCAAAATATGTCTATGTAGTCTTGTGATCGAGATTCCTGTGGCTTCGTCCGCTTCTACAAACTAACGATGGATTATTCACTGAAAGCACGGGCGATCGCGAGACGATTGACGTTCACCACCCGAAAGTGCTGATGGACGTGTGAAGTAATGCGATGACGTAATCCCACCGCTGCATCGGCACGATCTTTCGCTGTTTTGCTTGCCTGATGACCAATCATCGTCGCATCAATCACATTTTCAGTGCGTGTAAAATCCGCCATTAAATGATGGAAATTGATACACAAATCCTAAAGAATGACTACGCAAAACGATAACTCATGGGCCGATGTTTTTGTGAGGATTGTCCATTCACATAAACACTTCGCTACTATGGCTGATCAAGTCCCCTAAAGTATGCAATAAAGTACTTTTCCCTGAACCTGAGCTTCCTACAATCGCAACCAACTCTGCGTTCGGCAGTGCAAAAACGAAGCCTTTTACCACTATGCGTTTGATTTTCACCTTCTTGATAAAAATTTATTGATGCTTTCGCATTTTAACAACAGTTATCTATTCATACTCTTTGCTAACCGCACTTGGCAGCAAATCATCTCGGTAGTTAAAACTTGCGCGAGTCTGTCACACTTTTTCCTGAGCTTAAAATTTCAACACGCTCAGTGCTACTCAAATCCGCCCGTCTCAGGGTACATTTTTAAGAGACAACCCTTTTAAATAACCTTGCGTCTCTTGACTACCGATAGAACTCGTATTCTGATATACTACGTTATTGATGGGGCTAGCACTGTCATACCCGCGAGAACGACAGGCCTCTAAACTTACATGTGTGGTTAATACTACTACGTTCACCTTCTCGACAGTCGCTAAAATCAACGGGTAACTGTTTGACTGGATGTAGTGCAACGTCGTCGCCCTCGTCGCTATCAGGCACCATTAATCCACCAGCCTCCAGCAGCGCTACAATCATATTTCGCTGCCAGAGTGCGGTGGATTTTCAATAATCATTAATTTCTCGCCTCTGACGCCTGGTAGCCAATGAGGAGAACAAGCGGTATCTCAAAAGATAAGGCATAGGAATTGTCGCCTTACATAATCTTCTGCTGTCCGTCAATCAACTTTGAATCTTTCGATGTACAGCAAATCATCAGCGAGTATTTTCAGCCTGTTTGAACCATTTTTGTGTAACGAAAAGCCTTGTTCCATCAACTTTTATAGCATAAATGCCTGTTGCAACCGTTTTACCTAAATGGCATCGCATTACGCCTGATACAAAACTAACCTCGCCCATAAATACATGCCTTCACTAATTTCCCGCACGAGAATAACGTGCGACACAGCTGGACATATAAGTTAAGCCCGCTGCTACTCTGATGGCAAACTACCAAGCCCATAGTAATCATCAACAAATTTGTTTGAGATCGTGTCTATTTTCTGGTTAGTCGCTGTTACACCTGTATATTTCAGATGCTTTGAGTACATCCAATGGCAGTATCAAAGTCTAGTATTACATTAAAATCGTCACACCATAAAAGCCTCAAAATCATTGGCTATCCACTCTTGCCATTGAGACAAATTTCGGATAACTGACACATCTCGTCATTTGGCAGAATCTCTTTAAATTATCTTCACCAGCTCGTCATCGCCAACCAAACCATTGGGTTTCAATCCTGTTTTACAATGGGAAGCCAGGTGTCAGGATGATGGAACCACTGACAGCTGATGTACTGCGTAATCAAGCTCAAAGTCTGTCGTTGAGGGAAAGTTCTCTGCATCACTACAATAAAAATCAAAGGGTTGAATTAGTTTTCAGCGAGGAGAGGGAATGTGCGCATCGCACAAATCGTTAAAATAACCACATTGGCATGAAATCTGTTTTTGCAACATCGTGACTCAACATGCCAGAACCGCAAACCCGAGTCTCAAAACGCTCATCTAGTGACCCATTTGTGGTAAATAGGTCTTGCAAATGCATCATTAACTTACATTCATTTTTGTTGAATTAATACATGTCACCATAGCTGTTAAGGAAACTATGCTGGAAGGCGTGTGTCAATAAAAGCGATTGTCTACGGAAGTTAATGATTCCACAATGCCGACCAGTGGGTAAATCTTGACACTATTGCTCACTATTCTATTTCCTGAACCGCACGACGCGATGCCCACACATTGGTGCTGATTAGCTGATGGATTTTATCGTTGAGAACTAATCCATGTATTTGTCCAGTGAATAAGATCTGTGCCTTTATCTTGCTGAATCATCATGCAAAAGTGCGGTGCGTCTCTTGATGAATTTCGTTACAATGGTCGCACGAAAATTGCTGATAACGTTCCAAAAGATACTCTTTATCACCACAGATTCTACGTCCAAACTTTGAACGAGTATTTTCTTCGAGATTCTCTAGCGTACCTTTAAAAATAGCGTAAAGGAATACCAGCTATCATCACACAAATGAAGCTCTGTACCATCCACTCGTCTGTTGCAGATCGTAGGTAAATTCCTGTAATACTCGCTCTGCCACCCAAAACCCCCATTGACCATGCAACCACATCGAATTTGCTGATAAGCAGAAAAATCAAAATCTAACGTCAAATCTTTGATAATCGTAGCAAATTAATAAATTGTGAGTTTGTTGGCAAAATCAAATGAGCCACAGCATCAAGAGGTGTCCCCAACCAGCAAAATAAACTATTAAAATGCTCACCCTGATAGATCATAAAATTTCGTTTTCACATTATTTCCTTATAAGCATGCACTAAACTGTTTTACTTTCATCCATTGTCATATCTAGCCGTCAAAGATAATCGTATTCCTGGATGTAACTCTTTTGCACTGTGTCGGTGGTCTAATCGGCATAGCACTATCACTTTGCTCTTTGCGAGCTGCCTTATGAGCGAGCTGCTTCAGTTCTGACCTAAAATATAGGGGAACGATGCAAGCCTATTTGAAACGCATTATTGCAGTTCTATGCTCCACTGGCGTATGTAAATGCACTTAACTGCCTGCAAAGATGCGTTCTCTTTTTGAAAGTTGTGGTAATCAGTTCAAAAATAAAATGAGGTCCAAGCCACGTTAAACGGCAGCAAGTGCGCTGGGAAAAATCAATGGACGCACGGATTAATCGAAACATTCTTTTGAAGCATTTGATCTGAGACGACATAAGCGCCTCATTGAAGCTGCAAGGCTTTACCAAAAAGTGCCAGCAAATTATCATATCAGCTATCACATTGGCTCGTTCGGCAATACCCAATCCGTTTTTACCGTAAACACCTATGGCTGCATGAGCTTCAACCCACATAGACAAGGGTGGAAACTGTTTTCTAATTGAACAAGATAGTTTCAAATCTGCTACACTCGCCATCCATACTTACTTCGATTCCGTTACAGGTAAAAAGTGCGGTCAGACTTTTCCGCATCTTTTCGACGTTCTTTAGATGTTCACTAATCATTATGACGATAACGAAAAGAACCTCACATTGGCTTAAACGAATACCATCAATCATGCTAGCATGCACTAATTTATCTGCCAAAATTAAACTTTTTGTTGTCGTCAACGCCGGTAACAAGATAAGATTGGCGAAATACTGTTACTATTAAATAATAATACCTTTCTCGTTGGAAACGTTGAGCAATAAAAGCTGCTCAAGATCTGCATAAACAGGAAAATTTCGTTAATAAACGAGACGAAGAACTGGTGAGAGAGGAAAATTATCGCTTGCTGCTGTAGGACTGGCGCAAGCTGTCATTCGATGCCAAACCGAAAATAATCATCTACGGTGACATATTCAAGATTTGTGCAATTCTTCTCACAATATATCGTCCTTGATGAACTAAATCTGGAAATTGAACTGATATTGATTTTAGTGCATAAAGCTGTTCCAGTCGCATGTTTGAAAAGCACCCATATCCTAATGTCTCGTATTCCTGAGTTACAGCTGTGAATCATGCTGCTCCGTTAATTTCTGAAGTTCATCATCTTTAAATGCAAATGAGGTGCACTCACATAAAGCAATTCAGGTCGAATCTAAAACACCTTTGTCCCACAAAATCGTGGGACTAAAGTGCATATTTACCGCACACTATTCTGCACCCACCCCAATCGCCCTAATACGCGAACTTCTTTGAGATCATCTTTTAGCTAAAGGTCAAAAAGTTGTTGTTTTAAGGAGGACCTCAATTCGCTGGAATACTCGGTGCTGGCAAAGGGCTTTCAATAATAAACGGACAGATTCTGGCCGCAATCGCACAGGCTAACGGGTTTGCCATAAAAAGCGGGTCCGTGCATAGCATCAGCCTCACCGCGTAAAGTGAGTTTTTCGCGACTTTCAGCGGTCGTAATGGCTTTGCAGGAGGAAAGTTATATAACCACCTGTTGAGCTTTACCGATACACATAATATCTGGCAGGAAATTCCAGCAGTGCTCGTGCAGCAAATAATTTCTGCTGTACGGCCCAAAAGCGTGGCAATTTCATCATTAGCAATACACCATATTGTTTACAAAGCCAGCTTGTGCTTTCACCAAATAAGTTGGCGAATAAAATATGACATACCGCCGCGTACTTGCACCACAGGCTCGAAAATAAGCGCGGCACCGTCTACCTCTTAAGTGAAATCAGCTAAGGTTCAATCGCTATCATCTCGGCGATTCATTAAATGGAACATTGGGTTGAGGAAAAGATAGCGTCATGCGGCGAGATCTAGTGATGAGCTAAATGGTGCGCCCTGTGGGTTTGGATCACACACTGACATCGCATTCAAGTATCACCGATGAGAACCAGAACGGATGGTGGCGAATTTTCTGCCGCTGTACACTTTACCACCGCTGGCGTGCTGCTGTTGACGCCATTTTCATCGCTCTTCTAATGCGTCAGAACCACTATCGGCAAAAAGATCTTATCATCTAATCCATTTGGCAAAATCTTTTACCAATAATTGAGCTGAATTCACCGCAGGTTCGTGGGTAAATCCTCCAAGCATAATATGGCTCCATTTTGCCAACTGATTCTGTGCAGCCGCATTTAGGCAAGGGTGATTATAACCGTAACGCCGCCCACCAAGAGACATGCCATCAATCAAACGACGACCATCTTTTAAGCGTTATCATCCGCCATCTGCACGTTCCACCCGCATAAAGCGGCATATCAGAAGAAACTGATGCATAAGGATGCGAAATATGTTGTGTATCAAGCCGCCAAAAGTGATTGTTCATCCAATCACTATGTTACGACTAAAACCATTCGCATCTCTCAAGTTGCGGCGGCAGGTTCACTTTTGCCGCACGATAATGACAAGCGTGAAAGTGCAGAAAAGTAAAGAAAGCAACAACAGGAAAATCCAATGACAAACATCATTTGGACAAAGGACACTGTCGGCGAGACACCGTTCCGGATTGGACCGCGATCAAAAATTACAAGGTTTGCGCGTGATTACGCCCATGATAGCTAGCACTCAATCAATGTGCCTCTAGTCTAAAACCACACCTTGATAAATAAAGATCGAACGTACTTGGGATTTGAGTGACTTCTTGTGTTTGCAAAATGGCAATTTCCTTGTTTGTCCTAGCTCATTATTAATCCATAATGAGGTCACATTATTGGAAACTCGCCACAACAATAGTAGGCTAATGTACAAGCCCATCATATCCATACGAAACTGCTTGGAAAATTCTCGAAGACACGCTAGTCAGCTGATATGACTCTGCTTGAAAATAGCATGGCAATTCTGTGATTTGGAAAGGATCATCGAGGATTAAACGATTAGCACTTGGTGCCTCACCTGGCTGAATACGTCTATATAGGGCGGCCAACATCCGCCAGCTAGTAAAAACTCGTAACCTGATGCTTCAGCCAGTAATCATAGTAGTCTCCACTCATGAGTGAAGCTAAACGCTGCATTGGCGGCACACGACCAAATGGCGTATGGCTGGCTATTTTCAGTAAATCATTAAGCCGAACCTTTATCGCCCACCGCTAAACCCATTTTTGCGCCAGATTATCGCCACACGTTAGCTTTCTGAACTCACCATGCCGGTAAAGTTGATTAAATTAGCTAAAGATCGAAACCCTCCAGTAAAGGATCATCTGAAAAGACTGAATGCCACTCACTGGTCCGGCACCTCCGCCTTTTGGTTGTCTGTTTCACAACATTTGTCGTATTAATTGGCACGGCTGCACAAAAGTGCGTGTGTATTTGTTTTCAAGCGGTCTGCTGAAATGGGCGCTTCTTGGCTCATAAATCGCATGTGGAATTGTCGACAGCTCTCTGTTGTTTTGATGATAGCCTTCTAATCCATCTGCGACAGACAAGCATCAAAGAATCAACGCCATTACACCCAATACGATGCCAAAAGCTTGCTCAAAATTAGCAAACAAGCTCGCCGGAAACGATCAAGCGCTTTTGAAGCGCGCCAACACGCGAGCTGACGTAGATAAAGAGAGTAAATTCACTATTTTTGATTTAATTGTTGAACAGAAATCTTCGATGACTTTTACGTCACTCAAGTTAGCGTGGCTACCGCACTATCACTGCGCCAAAGCAATATGAGGTGTGATAATTAAATCTCGGCATCGTTTTCGCTAATCCAATCAGTGGATTGTTTCTCTGGTGGTTCTTTCACCAACACATCGCAATGCAGCACCACCCTCAGTCGTCCCGATTTTTAATGCATCACAAACTGCTTGCTCATCAATCAATGGACCACGATCAGTATTGATTAAATACGCACCTTTCTTACAAAGTGACAAAGCGTTTCTTGATTGTACAGTCTTTTAGCTGTTTCGCCAATGCACAATGCAATGGCCAGAATATCAGCTTGCTTTTTAGCGCGTCTCAAAGAGGTGTAACCTTCACGGCACGTTGTGGCATTTTCGATATTCGGGCATAAAGGACTTTCATGCCTACAAAAGCTCAGCTAAAGCCCTACTTCTGTACCTAAAGCAGCCTCTTTCCAAAACAGCACCCAACGCTGGAACCTTTCACGATCTGTACTGTGAGCACCAAAGCAGCAGAACGACACTACTCAGTCCATTTGCCGGTGGTTTGATCAAAAGTTGCAGCGCTGACTATGTTTTATCGCATAAATCATGCCCGGTCACATGCTCAGGTACTGGCTCGTGGCAAGAACAACCCGTCACATTTTAACCGCCACGCCAATCGCACTTTTTGCCACGTCTAAACTCCGTTAATTGGTCTGCCCGTTGCGGTGATATAGCACACTAATCTATGAGCAATTGTTGCAACACCTCACGGCTTAAAACTACTTTACTAGGTGATAGTAATATCACGCGTCTTTTGCTTCGCACCAACGGTTTGCCGCGAAGTATATCTCGTTCAAATTCAGCAGTTATGCGGAAAGCTTGGACGAGGAATAGAGATATGTTTCGGAATTGCCGTGTGTCTATACATGATATTCATTGTCATCTCCTTTTATGACAGAACAAAGTGCGGTCAAAAACAACGCTGTTTGTCACGGTCTCCAACAGATGACGTATGCTAATTCGGGAAAGATTTCACTAAACTCATCAGTGGCTTTGCATCTGTGAGACACCTTCTAATGCTGAAAGTGGCAATGCGGAAGGGCCATCACATTTTGCTGGTCTGATTTGGGTAAGGCTTCTGGCATAGCAAATGCAATACCACTGCATAATGCCAGAACGCGCTAATTCAGTCACTTGTTCACGACGTCCACCAGAAGCGCATTAAACTGGATCTCCGGCATTGTAATGAATGAGCTCGCCATAACTGGGCTGCCTTTAGACACTCATCACGTCAAAGCCCTAACATATCCACTACTAAATTATCTGCGAAATGTGAACCGCGATGACGAAAGGACGGATTTTATCGCTACCATATCTCTGCAAACCATCACTCGACGATGTTCCCATTTGACCTGGGCTGAGGGGTGGGTTTTTCACGATTAACTCACTTGCGCGATGTGCCATCGCTTCGAGCTAAACCAGTTTGACGAGCGAGCTAGAACGCGCAAACTCGAATCCATCATCCACGATCAGCACAACAGGCTGCATTGATAAATTTCCGTGCATCGGTAATCACTTTCTCACCCAGTGCTGGTCTTTTATCTCTTGGAAAATTTTTCTAAACCTTCTTCCATACCTGGACCACGCAAGAATGAATTGAAGAACTCAGTTAGCTTTTATCGAAGATGCCTTAAAATACGCAAGTTCATAACCTTTTCAGTCCTCACGTCAGCTTCCACAAACCTGCACGGCCATATCGCGACTTTCAGCACGTCTATTCCAACAGTCGAGGCTTCCGTCGTCATTTGGTACATCATTGCTAATTTCACAATTTTATTTTGCATAATTTCCTTTTAATGGATGGCACTGGCATCTTTCAACGCTTCACGCTCTCAGTCTCTAAAAGCTGAGTTTTTAACAGAGAAAAGTAGGATCGTTCGGACATTGATCCACAAAAATATTCCTGTATCCTCACTATGGCTGAAGTGATAAGCGCCCATTTGCGCCAACCTATACGATCACGCGAATATCGTCGTCCTTTTTCTTCCCGCTGGCACAAGAAATTGGATATAACGTAAAAGCCAAATCGTGTTTTGTTCTTCTTCACGAATTAAGGAGGCATTTATATGCGAGCGGACACGTGCGTGTAAGCATCGGAATATCTGCTCGAGCTGAACCCTCAGGTTGAATTTCGCTTGGCCTCCCAAAACCAAAGCGTGCACCTTTCATAGAGCTCTCAATTCATCCACAGAAATATATTTTCCGCTCCAGGACTGGCCATAAACGCTACTTCACCATCGGACTACTGCACGTAATAAAATCAGTTGGGTCGGGAAATTCACCGGATAAATCGGGCAATTTTAAACTGCGGCGAGATAGCACTACAGCGCCAAGACTCACTGGCATGCCTTTCGCCGCCTCTTCTGTGAATATACGGAAGATATATTGCGGGCATAGGAACAATTATCCGCATCACTGCAATGAAAGCCCCAATCGCGCATAAAAATAGCTGCAAGAGCTGATGGAATTTTAGCTTTACGTCATCCCATTCTTCTGGAATAGCTAGCGAGCTTTTACGCACTAAACTCGCACGACGCTCTTATACGAGGAGCTCACTGCGCTGGTTCCTCTTTCGCAAACTGCTCAGATAAAGTACTGAGCCAGTTCAGCACATAAAGGCTTGATCATGTTTCATTACCGCTTCCAATATCCCAACGTTACGCGCTCATTGTCGCCATAATCCCGTAAGTGGTTTGCAACCTTGCACAACGATTTTCGCCAGTAAAATTGATTCGCACTTCTTCGCCCTGTTTCCAACCGTGTACCAACAATAAATAGCCGTTATCTTTTAAACGTACTGCGCATTATTACGCAGATGACGTAAATCCGCTAAACCATGTTTTTCGCCCGCCACCAACGCCGAACGAGGCTCGAAAACGCACATCATCACTTGGAAAAAGATGCTCAATCGGTTTCACCAATATAAGGCGGACTACCGGACGATAATATCAAACCGCCCTTCTCACATTTTCTCTAAACCAACGACTCGGCAAAGGAATTGCACCTTGATCTGATCTGCGTACGGATTGCAGCTTAATTTGACGACTCTGGAGCATTAAATCCACACCGATGACGTCCAATTGAATATGCTGACAAATAGGAGGAGAAAGCTCAGAAGCCAACGCCAACGCAATGGCGCCAGCAGTGCCGGTCTCCGAGATCGAGAATACGATGGTGCGGGTGGATTTTCTTCCAGCTTTTCTAACGCACGTGCAAATGCTTTTCTACGAGAATTCTCGTGCATCTGGATCGAGAGCATTGTTCCTTCCGTACACATTTAAAGGCAAGGGACCCAGAACTTTCTTTTCACTCGAGTGATATAAGCGATGGGTTCGCCTTTGTGAAACGACGATTCATAAAGCGCGGCCAATTTTGAACGCACGTCTTTCGTAATTCAGCTCTCATCAGCTAAAATTTGCGTTCTTGTTGCCTCGTTGCGTGCTGCCAATAGCACCAACGCATCCACTTTGCCATTCTCTGCTGGATTTTACCTGACGGCGCGGCTTGCGTGCAGCATCGGCGAAACCATTGTTGATAGGCGATTAATGTCCGACAACGCCGCTAATTGATCCTGCTTTGATATTCCAGTAATAACCGGCTGAATAAGCTCGTCAATTTTGCCGTTCATCACTTCATCCAAGCGATAGAGCGCTAGTTGATACGGGTGATCGGTGGTTACGCGACTTGTAAAGGCGATCTAGCTACAATTTTATCTGGACGATCGCCTGAACCTCATATGTTACGGCGGGTATCCGCTTGCTCTGCCGCTTGACGTCTCCCGGTCTGCGTCGGAACAATACGCTGAAGCCAATACAGACATCGCTTTCGCTGTGTTTCTTGTGTTGTGAACGCTCTATCCCGACATTCCACCCAAGCAATAACACCGTTGGAAATGTGGGTAATACCGTACCGCAGAGCAGTCGTATTAACGTGCTGACCACTCCAGCACCAGTTTGAACAGTGGGTATCAATACACGTAAATCAGCAGGACTGATTTCCGGCATTTTCAAAGACTCCAGGTGGTCCTGGCATCACCGCAACAGTACACAGCAAGCATGAGGCCGACCTTGGCTTTCTGTCTTTTGGTACACGCTGTACACGGTGACCACCGGATTCAAATTTCGTAACTGACCGGCACCGCCATCACCGCTTACTTCTATGACTTCTTTATAACCGCCCTGCTCGTCACTGCGCTGAGCATTTCAACGCGAAACAGCGTTGCTCCAGCATAACGGCTAGTGCATACTGGAATAAACCGCCGCGCGATAGATTGCCCTTCATCCCCACCCTGTTGCCCGCATCGAATTTCTAAAGTGCAGCAGTTATCTTTCACTCATTTGGATCTTTCAGGTAATAAAAAGAATTTAAGTTGTTGCTCGACTTCTTCAGTTCTCGGCTTTGAGTTCTTCAATTTCCATTTCTGCCATTCTCTCCTTTCAGGGATCATCTTGTATCATCAATTCTGCATCAGCAATGTTAAGAACTGCGCTGATTCCAACGATTAAAACATTTCACCACATCTCTCAAGCTGTGAATATTCGCTATAGAGCACGCGCGGAGTTATCCTGATCCGAAATCGCACTGATGCATCGCCTATAGCAAATGCCTCTATAATTCTTCCTTAACGTTCTTTTAAACTCTCAGCTTGCAGTTATGAGAATCTCATATTTTATAGTTAGAAGCCAAAATAAAATCGGCCTATTTATGTGCCGATTTTGATGAAAGAGAATCGATGAGACGCAAAATCTGCCTAAAATGACTCTGCAGCTTTGGGTCTGAGTAACATCAAAGCTTCGCTTCAAATCAATTCGGTCTTCCGTACCTGTAAAATTGAGCCACCGCATGACGCAAGGTTTTCGGCACGTTTTGAGTAGCCTTTTCGCCATGGGTTTTCCTTGCTCAGTACACCGCTTGCTTGAAAGTGTTTGCATATCCCTGGATTACCATTCAAATTTATCTGGCACTGGCAAAATAACGAAAACCTGCTCGCTGTGCAACTAAATCCATTCTAAACGCTTTGAAGCTTTCTACTCCACTTTCGAAAATCACGCTGACGTTCTTCAGAATTGACCAGCCAAAGCTCTATACTAATAGCCAAAAATCTGCACTTATTTACGGCGCTCTTTCCCCGCCACCAACCAGTGGCAAGTACTCACGTAATGCACTGCTGTGGAAAAGCTCTCGTGCATAAAGTAAGTGGCGTTATAAGGCACCTCATCATTTTGCAGAATGTAAACATCGGCTCATCCCTACCTTTTGCTCAATCGCGTATATTCTTCTTCAGACTTATTGATTAAAAATCGCAATGATATCCTCAAGTTTGTGTTCCATGCTTTCTCCAAATATTTTTATAAATAACGCTCTAGGTTTGAGAATTATCTCATTTTTAATTGTTTTCACAAAATCTTGTAAATAAAACTGCCCGACATTAACATTTCAGGCTCATCATAGTGCGCGGTCAGACTTTTGATGTGCTTTTAAAGCCATCTTTAAGCCCCATCGATGTACATCCCTCTCATGCACATCTTAGCTACCGTTGTATTCACGGCTGAGATTAGCTAGTACTTGCTTGCTCGACTTGGTAAGCGTTTCGGTAATGCCTCGCGCTCTTCTTGTGCAGATCGCGTCTACCGGCTTCCATCTGACAGCATGGATCGATATTGCAACGTGAAAAGGCTGGTTATCTCTCTTAAAATGATCTATGAAATCCAGATAATGACATACTACTTAGATTTGCCAAGGTCTCCGGTGATGGTTTCACTAGAAATGTTAAGTTGCAGAATAATGGGTGGCTTTGAGCGATTTTGGTGTGCGATCCATTGCTGCATGTAGCTTGAAATTTGCCACCTTGCTCGCCCAAGTGAGTCGATAATAAACTTTCTTGTTGGATAAAGTGCGAGAAACCCAATATCTTTTGTTTTCGTGCAAAGAGTGATAGGCGTCTCGACAGCATTTTGAGAGATTCATCCAAAATGCCATTGTGCAAAACCCTCGTCGCCCTGATGGACATCATCTGCGGCGGTTTGTTGCTATTAAAACTATGAACGCTTTGCTAATATCAATTTCTCATCAGCATCACTCAAAACGGCTTTGCGGCTCTGCATATTTTAATCTGCCACGCATCGGTATGTTGCCTCGGCAAAACATAAAATGTTTGATTATCAAATCGCGTAGCATTGTTCGCCCAATCACCACTTTCATACGTTCTCCGCTTAACACGACGCAAATGCTCTGGCTCTTTGAATAATACCTTCGTAACGAAATGAAGTTGATCTGAATGGCGTGAAATCAGCCTTTAATCGGTGATGAATAGAGTTCGTTATGTGGAATAATCATAATAAGCGTTCTATCGTTTCAGTTGAGAACATGATCTGTGGAATAGGCAAGTAATTTGAGTACCGTCTTATAGCACACTTCTACATTGCCGTTCAATATAGTGTATTCTCACTTCGTCAACGGCGGGTACATAAAACATATTAACCAACAGTAAATGAGGGAAAACATTATGAAAATTCTTCTACCAAACCTACCAGCAACAGCACTCGGCGCCGTGATGGCCATACATGTTAGATGACGGTCTCAATTGGCACTTTTGATTTGGTTTCTATTTCAAAATGACGGCACGAGCTGATGAAAACACGCAAACGCGCCGAGAGTATGGCAAGCACTGCCGCACCTGACGAAAACGGCCGCATGTGGGTGAAAACTTATCTCATGTCGTCTGTGTCTGCAAGGAAGATGCTTTTCGGATATGGATTTATTGGGCGGTTTCAGGTTGTAATCTTGTATTGAAGAAGCAAGCTGAAGGTGTCACGGATACTCAAATGCCGTATCATCTCATATTTATTGATGTTATTGTTTGAATTTGTATTATTTTCACACACAACAACCCTAAACCAATAAACTAACAGCCATTATCCAACGACTAAACTTCTCTACACTCTCACCCAATACACTGAAATATATGAGCCAATCTTTGTGCGTAGTATACTAAACAAACAAAATCATTATTATACAGGCAGAGTAACTAATACATTGACAAGATCTAAAGTCACAAAAGTAAAGGAACAAAAGTCCAATATTATCTGTACCACAATCCAGAACTGTAAACTCAAAGCAACAATACGACTAATTTTGACAACTCTCCACTCTAGCTCTTTTCTCGCCCTCCACAATCGTCGTAAATAGCAACTTTATTACCCTAAGTAAATCAAGTATGACCTGATCAAACCCAACACCCATCCGGAACATGACCCAAAAACAAAAGTTAGAAATAAACCTTTAAATAAGGTACTAGAACCTATGAATCACATTGTCCGATATAAATATCTCAGATATTCTTTTTCTAGTATTTGGCTATCCAGCAAAATATTAATAGTATTACCAACAAATCACTCGCTGTGGCAAGAGAGAGACAGCAGCAGTAATCACAGTCGAGCCACATAAAGCACCTCATAATGACATCCCTGCCCCCTGCACCCACGGCTTTCACCGAATCCTTGTTCGGATAACAGATCTCGTATCTTTCATAGCTAAGAGGCAAGCTCTGCGTGCTTTGCTTACCCTCTCCCAGCCCCTCCCACGGAGGGAGGGAATTGGAGCTGTCGAGCCCGGTTCACTTTTCAGGTTTACCTGACATCTGATTCCCAGTTCTACGGCTCTCTGATCGCAAGCCTTTAGTGGAGAGCGAATAGGCTTCGTTATGTGGAATAACTTTTTAATAAGCGTTCGTATCGTTTCAGTTGAGAACATGGTTTTGTAGGAATAGGCAAGTAATTTGGATAAATCATATAACACTTCATATTGCTGTTCAATATAATGAACTCACTTTCAACGGCAGTACGCCAAAACATTTAACCAATATTGAATTGAGGACAATATCATGAAAATTTTCTACAAAACATCAGCAACAGCAACCGGTGGACGTGATGGTCGTACCCAAGTGGACGATGGTTCAATCGGCTTTTGATTTATCATTTCAAAATGAGCGGCAAACATAGCACTAACCCCGAGCAGCTTTTTGCCATGGGCTATGCGGCCTGCTTTGATAGCGCGATGAAACCATGTAGCACCGACACTCGGGTTTGAAACCAACGACATCTTCTACCACTGTCGGCGTGGGCATCGGTCAAAAACCAGATGGTGCATTCGGTTTGGATTTGGATATCACGATTACCGTAGCAGGTTTGACTGAAGATGAGGCGCGCAAATTAATCACTCGTGCTCACGAAGTTTGCCCTTACTCTAACGCCACTCGTGGCAACGTCGATGTACGCTTACATGTGAATGTTATTCAATCGTTTGATTTGTACAAAGGCCGTTTATTCATCAAACCCATTGTTTGAAAGGAAAATATTATGATCTGCTTACGTTATCTTTATTCGTGATGAAATGAAAGACCACCACTGATGACCACTATTTACAACTTGGCGTGCCAACTCTTACGCCTTTGGTGGAGAGAGATTTTAGTAGCAAAATGGTGAACATGAAGCTTTTGAAAGGCGCAGATTTTGATGGCTCCGTAGTATCAGCGTTTCCCAGATATGCACGATCCGCACGAGCATGGTACATGTTCAGTAGTAGGAACAGTTCAAATCCATCCGTTTAGAGCGCAACAACAGGCCGCGCACAATTTTAGTGGGAAGGGATTAATTAACATTATTTCTTAGAGGCCGCTGAAATTTCTTAGACGGCTGCTATCAAAGTGCAGTCAAATTTTAGGTGTTTTGCAAAATCTCCGCATCAAAACTTGACTGCTGTTTCTAAACTTCACTGTTTTCACCATCTTCTTGGAATTTGTCGCAAACTTGTCTGCTAGTCGTTTGACAAATTGGCGTAAATCCTCACGGTAAACGGACATATGGTCTACCGCTATCCATGTGCACGCATGATAAGTTTTCGTATTTGGTAGCATGCTACGAGCATGAGCAACATCTTGTAACCCCATAATAATGCCAGTCGTCTCGAGCTAAGGTATCGCGTCATGTCACCGGTGTTCATAATCATCAGGTCAGGTTTTATAACGATTATGGCTTCGTTTACTCTGGGCTTGAGTCCAAACTGTGTGCCAACCAAGCACACCGTTGGATTGACCTTTTCGCTTCGGAATGTTATGCGCCATCGCTCCATCTAAAATCCTGCGCTAATTGTGGCACATGTACATTTCGGTTGTGCCGCGAGAACCGCCGGTTTTATGACAAAATAATACCTTCGAACTCCACCGGTCTAGCGATAAACTGGTTGGGTTATGTTAAAACCTCTGCGCTTTTGAGTAAGTCGCCATCCCGTCTGCATGTTGCAGCAAAAGGGTACTTTGGCGGGATTTAGGCAGAAAAGTACGGCGCAACCTCATCCTGTCCAATGATCTTCATGCGTATGAGCTGAAACAATGCAGCATCAACTTGTCTTTGAAAGCATCTTCTGCTTTTCATCGGTAATTCCACAAGTGGATTGCGCACGGTCATGTTAACGTTCCCTTCCGTGCCCGCACAACGTCCTTTTCAGCAAGCACTCGGATCAATTAAAGTTTTCCTGCAGTGGTGCAGGCGACCAGTGGCATTGCGTATGTTATGCATTATCAGTGTTTTAGAGGCGAGATCTACGGCGATTGTTATTTTGCGCTACTAGCCAATGCGCGAGTGCTATACCGCATGGTTTAAGTTCATTGCTCCTTTTCTCGCACGTTATTGAATGAATAAACATATTACAAAAGGTGAGAACAAAAGTTGCACCAGCAAAATAGATCATCAATAAAACGTGCTAATCAGGTCATTACTACTAGTGCTCATATCAGTAGGAGGAAATAAATGACATAAACCCACGTTGGCTCTGAGTTGTGTATGAACAACGATGCCCATCTCACCTTTTGCGACGGCATATCTCGTTTTTCTGCGTCGTGACGTAAACGGCAAGCCGCTGTTGAGTGTAAAATCGTTGCTTGAATTCGGACAACCTGACAAACTTCGCTATTTCGCTATGCATTTAGATGAGGCTAGAGTGGTGGAGAAATGCCGATATTGCTGTGATGACTGGATGGCATGATACTCCAAGTACGCCGAGTGAGTGCTTCATTACACAGCATTACGGCGAAGCGTATCTGCATTGACTGACAGTGCAGCGTTATGTTGTAAGCGCCTATGTGTTGTAGCGTGCGGTGGCCCACTTTAACGGCAGCAGTTCTACACATTGGTTGGGAGATAGTGACTTCACTCGTCGCTTTCCGCAGGTAGCCAAATGGTTAAAACTCACGTTTATTTCGAACAGACTGAGGCTGATTACACTCGCAGGAACATGGCAGCTTCCATGACGCTGTTGCTGCTGTTGTCCGTCAGAATTGCGGCGGTGTGAGTACCAAGCATACGGCTCCGGAACACTGGTTATCTCATCGTGGAAGGCGGACACAGCACGATTGTCAGACGCCCTAGTTCTCGTCTCCACACCTAATCCTTAATATCACATGCACGTTGCTTGCTTGTTAAATGAAAATCTGACCTTGCTTCTTCATCTGGACTGAGGAGCCTTTGCTGAACAGGTGCTGTCAAATGAGCGTAGCTCTTTCTCTACCCGACATTTTTCGCCGTGAGCAACCGGAATGTCATTAAATCACTGGTTAATTGACGCATGGCTACAACGAGGCAAGAGAGCTAGAAAGCCTGTTATCTATCACTGTGACATTGCAGAACGAAAGTGGATTTCATAGCGATAGCTGCCTTACGCTCGCACTTTTGAAAAAGACATCAGGATTTCACTGACTAGCGCTGGCGTAGCAGTTCAAAATTGGAGGATGTTTACGGAATCTTTCTTTATTTTAGTGCGGTCATGAATTTCTTTGGGTGTTTTGCAAATCTCCAAAGTCAGATTCTGACCGTGTGTGTGATCTTAAAGCTCTGCGTCCTAACTTTCCCCGCTCCGTTAGGAAATTTGATTAGATAGATAAAATAAAAGGTGAGCCCAAAATGCTCACCTTCTAAACTAATATTGTATAATTAGCTCAAATACTTTTTCCAAGTGTGCTTTGGTAGTCTGCTAAGTATTGTTCTACTTGTGGATTTTAATCACGTCGTTACATAAGAATGTTGGCAGACGGCTCAAGCCGATGAAACTCGTTGAGTTTGTGGAAAGGCATGTACAGACATCTACGCCTTTCACTTCGAAGAAATCGCCTTCACGAGTGAACGCTTCAATCGGCGCATTCCACGCAAGCGAAAGCATGTGTTTTTGCCTTGCACATAAGCCACCCGTGCCGTAGCCTTCAGTAGCGATTGACACGATGGCGACCATCACTGTGGTAAAGCTTGCCGTGTCCAGCGGTTAATACTTCGTCTACGTATTTTTCACCGTCCAGGCTCGTGCATCCACCAGCCTGGCATCTGCCAAATCACGGCATCCATCCACAAGAATTTTTCGATTTCTGTCTCAACATCATAGCCAGCATCAATCACGGTTTCTTGACATTGTGTCCAAGTGCGGTCAAAACTCTTTCGCTTTTTGTGAAGTGTGATGGTTTAACTCACCATGTGAATGACCAAACTCTTTTTACCACCGTCTAGTAATAAAATATTCATTTTGCCCTTTAGCTGATAATTTCACCGATTACTAAGCATTTTAGTAACGCAAACACTTTAACCAATCAATAAGCGCCAACTATTAAAACGTACTACTCAAATTGAGAGTTTGATAGACGTTGTAGCAGTAATAAAAAGCCTTTGAAGTCATTATTTTCAAGGCTTTTAAAGTCTTTCATAGGACTTGATAGGTTTATTTTGTGGGAGCTGGCGGGAGTTGAACCCGCGTCCGAAATTACTCCACCTTCAGTACATACAGTTGCTGTCTTGTCTTTTAATTTCACTTGATGCATGCGGACAGACACGCTAAACTTAAGCTTAGTTTGATTCTAATTTAGTTTCGATCCTCAAACAGTGGCTCTACACGATCTCGTTTTGGTTTTGACTCGCTTTATCCCCGTCTTACGAGCGGAAGCTGGGGGAGCGAAGGCTCATGAGCATATTGCTGCTAAAGCGTATTGTTCGTCGTTTGCGGGACCGCCTGCGTGTTTATCGATGGAGCTCACCGCACCTCGACGATGCACCTTTGGGCCTCCCGCTAATCCCGTCACGAATCCAGAATCGTGCGCAAACATCATTCCGGCGGTTGTATCATCCAGAGAAAGGAAGTAGCTGTGGTTAACCTGAGGAAGTTAGGGTAAAATTTTGCCACTATAAGGAATCGAAGCGTCGACAGTACAAATCTCTGACCGCACTTCATTGTCATTAGGGTGCATTTATGTTTAGCATTTAACACACAAGTTATCGCAAAAGCAGCTACACCTACAAAAGCATCAGCAATCAACTCCAACAAAGTGGCAAAAGCGAGTGATAAGACTCGACAAATACCTGCCATCAACACTGGTAATCGTGAAATGGTGGTTGATGAAAATGTGCAAGCATTAAAGCGCATCTGAAACATGAAATCACTCACATTGGTCAAAAACCAGTGAAAATATTCAATGGTGGGCGTATGTGAATAACCGTAAAAGTTGTTAGAGCCAAGATATGCGTAACCAATTTAGAAACCCCCATTGACGCCGTAACCCATCAATATTGAGTGCAAATTCCATTTGTCTCAATTGGCTGAAGATGTCGTGGAAGTCTTTATGAACCAACAAGAGGTGATGTTTATCCTGTGGAACGCAAGTTATCCTGTTTGGTGGATGAAAACCGTTCTTTCTGATCGTTGACTCTCTCTTATCTAGCGGACGCACGTGGGCTTTTCTATCTTTAGTCATGGTTGAACAGCTATTTTCTTCGATATACTACCACCGCTTAATTTTGACCACTCGCACTTACCGCTGAGTTCCACCCGAAAAACTCGCTCCATTGATATGGGATTGCTTTTTATGCTCTCTGTTGAAATCCGGTGAGTCCACCGCTACAGAGCGAAATCCTGTTGCGGTGGAAGTTCTCGACAACGTGGTGTGCTTACCACTCTGTGGACTCACGAAGCGAGAAAATTTCGGCTACACGGTGACGATGCCGTACGTGCGCATGCTTTCATCAAAATGTCGACCTGATTTTAGTGCCAGTTAATATGCCGCTTTAGCAAACAGGTATCCGCACACATTCATCTGATCTTTCAGCCGTTACAGCACTCTATCATTGAGCCTACTTCCTTAGATGAAGCTTATTTAGGATGTGTCACGGATTGTACACAGTGTTCAGGATCACCACGTGGATCGCACAAGAAATTCATACCGCCAGGCGATTTTTGATGGTTAAAACGCTGATTGGCTACGTCAGCTGGCGTTGCGCCCTTTAAATTTCTCGCCAGTCGCTTCCGATATGAATAAAACCGAACGGGCACTGTAGTGATTCAGCCTCATGAAGTTGAGGCAGTTTGTAAAGCATGCGCGGTAAAGAAAAATCCTGAGTGTGGCAGCACACCCTCTGAACGTTTGAGCCAGAAACATGTTAGAAACTTGTGAAGATGTGCAAAAACTCGATCGTTCTATTTTAGTACACCTCTTCGAAAATGGGCAAACGATTTCGATGAGTAACGCATGGTATTGATGATCGTGAAATCTCAAAGCTCATCGAGGACACAAATCTATCGGTGTAGAAACGCTAGTCTCTATCTGAAAAATATTAGCCATGTTGAGACAAAGGTATGCAGACGCTTACCTAGATAACTCTCGGCGCTGAGCTTATCGCCGTGCTGAACGAAGCGCGCCGAAATGTCCCCTCACGGCTCACCAAAATTGGGGTGAAATTAAAATTTGAAGATTTTCAGGTGACGACCTTAGACAGGCTGCCTTTTATCACTAAAAAGCTTTCAGCAATTACATTGAAATAAATTTGCAACGTAGCTACGGAAAATCCATTCGTCTTGTGGGATTACACGTGACGTTACCGGAAGAAAGTTTTAGACAAATGAGCTTATGGTAAACAAAAAGAAAATGACCGCACTTTTTATTCATTCTATCCCGGTAGGATAACGAGTGCGGTCATATAAATTGATGAGTTGGTCGATAAGCCGGGTTCTGTCGTGGACAATCATTCCTCTAGGCGACAAATTACTCTGCCGCTCAAAGCAACCTACCCGAACTCTGGACAGGGCCACCCATTGAGTTCCTATTTAGTCTTGCTACAGTGGGTTACCTGCTGCACGTTGTTACCAACGGCACGGTGTGCTCTTACCACACCTTTCACCCTTACCAACCTTTTTCACGGCGGTCTGCTCTGTGTTGCACTGGTCGTCGGCTCACGCCGCCCGGACGTATCGGCACTCTGCCCTTTGTAGCTCGGACTTTTCCTCTCGTTTACTTGTCCCACTAGGTCGTGCGGAACACGGTTAGAGCTTCAATAAACCAGCGATTGTCTAACCAACTCGCGGCGTAGTATGAAATTCAAGGGCGGTCGATTTTCATTCTTATTTTAATAACTTCCGTTAGAATAGCCCCACAAAAACACGGTTATTTTCAAACCCGCTACTTCTATCATAGTTCTCCTCTGAATTATTTACAAATCGCTACGAAACCCTTTCTGTTGAAAGCCAAGCGCTCGCACAACTAAGCCAACGCTTGGATGATGAGTTTTCCTCAAGTTGTGGATCTTATTCTTGCTTGCGAAGGTCGTTTTAGTCATTGGTGGTATTGGTAAATCAGGCTAATTGGCTATGGTGGCGACTTTTGCCTCAACAGAACCGCAAGTTTTCTTCCTTCACCCAACCGAAGCCTTTTCATGGCGAGTTGGGTATGTTAAAACAGAATCGACATCGTGATGCTGATTTCTTATAGCGGTAGAAACCGATGATGTAAATAAACTCATTCCAAAGTTTGAAAACTTCGGCAATAAAATTATTGCTTTTAACCAGCAACCAAAAACCTACGCTTGCTCGCCATGCGGATTATGTTTTAGATATCACCGTAGAACGAAGTCTGTCCAAATAACCTCGCACCAACCACTTCTGCGTTAAGTGACTTTAGCCTTAGGCGATGCCCTTGCAGTTTTCATTGATTACCGCTCGCCATTTCCAACCAGCTGATTTTGCGAAATTCCATCCGGGTGGCCTTGAGTCGTCGTTTAGCTATGCAAAGTGAAAGATCAAATGCAAACTCGCCTGCCAATTACGACACCAGATACCAGCTTCAGCGAGTTGTTTAAGCATTATGTGAATGAAGGTCGTATGGGCGTAGCGTTGGTGATGGAAAACCAACAACTTAAAAGAGCGTTATTACCGATGGTGATGTTCGTCGAGGCATTAACCGCTAATGGTGCCGATACTCTTAACAAGACTGCGAAGAGCTGTATGACCTCTTCACCGAAAAACCATTCTATGAAAATGAATTCTTGTGAAAGCGGAAGACTTGATGAAAGAGAAGAAAATTCACTCACTGGACATGGTCAATGACGAAAAATAATGTTGTGGGCTTAGTGGAGTTCTCAAGCTATTGATTAACGATTTTAAAGAAAATTAAATTGCTCATCACCGATGTCGATGGTGTAGACAACTGACGGACTACTCCATTACGATGCGAATGGTGACCATTGTCTCTACAGTCATACGCGATGGACTTGGTGTCAATGTTGATGGATGCGGGTATTCAAGTCGCGCGTATTATCGGGCAGAGATTCTGCGATTCTACGTAAAGCGAATTAGTGATCTCGGAATTAAATTGTTCTTTTTAGTGCTTGAGGAAAGAAAGTGCTTATTTGGAACTCATGAAACAAGCAGGAGTTACCGCGAACAAACTGCCTATATTGGTGATGACAGCGTCGATCTCCTGCTTTTGCAACCTGTGGCCTTTCTTTTTGCTGTGGCAGACTCTGCACCTTATGTGCAAAATGCCGTGATTATGTGCTTGCGCTGGAGGCGGTAAGGCGCTTTCGAGAAATGTCCGATATGATTTTACATGCTCAGGGAAAAGATGAAGTCTATACTTCAGCCAAAGGCTTTTTAAAATCAGTCAAAATATGGGACAATAACACCTATAACACTATTCAAAATACCTAAAAATAACCGCACTTTTGATGATTCAAAAAGTGCGGTTGATTTCTTTTTATGTTTTATTGATTTGCCGGTAGCACCAGAATTCCAGTTGGTGCTTCAGCGGGTTTTCTATCTGCAACATAAAGCGCTGATTTGCCGTTGCTTGCGGTTGAACGATCGTACCCGATGGAGTCGAGAACGAAATCCCCCTTTCAACAATTGCTGTACACTACCGGTATTAAATTCAGCCCCTTTCCAACCAAGGTTGAAATCATAACCTGATGAAACCCAGAACTCTGAATTTTTACGTACTAAATGTTGATACTTCGGCGTAATCGCAATATGTACCAACACACGATCACCTAAAGAATTCAATTCAAACTTACGCACGGTTCCCACTTCAACGCCTCGATAAAGCACAGGTGATCCTTCTGTTAAATTCATCGCATCACTGGTTTCAAAATAAATGGCACGCCATTGCTGTATTTATTTCGAGGTTGTGCGGTTTGCGCTAAGATTAAACTGTGTTTTAGTTGGCGCTTTACCTAACTCAATATCAATGTAAGGCTGTAAAAGGCTATCTAAGTTTTTCAATTCCACCTGCTGAGATTTGTGGGGAAATCACTTTAAATACCGTACCTTCTTTTGCAATCATCCCCATATAACTTGGGTTAATTAATGCTTTTGCTGTGATACGATTTGTTTTTTGATCAAGGGCAATCTGCTCGACTTCACCCACATTCATACCAAGATAACGCAAACTCATTCCTTTACTTAAAGATGTTGCATCATCTGTTATTAACGTAATCACTTGCCCCGCTGATTTGGCTCAGTAGTTCGCGGATAAAGTGTTTGATTTTTGCCCTGAACCCGTATTATCAAAACTAATTACTGCCTTTTAATGATCGCGCAACCGGTGATGCCTGGATACTAATGCCTTTCGGCGTAATATCAATCTGTGCACTTTCTGCAGAATACACTTTTATCTGTGCAGAAAGATCTTGATAAGCCGGATAAATATCACATCAATATCAAAATTATTGGCTTTCGGTCTTACGTTAATAATTTTACCTGCTTCAAACTGACGATAGCACCACAGAACCTTTGCTAATACTTGGCAAATTAGTGGAATGTAACACAATCGTTGGATTCACTAAATTGCCCGTAACGCCTGTTTCTGCACTGCTAATATCTTTATAAAAGTGGATAGGTAGAATGCGATGTACCACTTCCTTTTTCGCTAATACACGCACGCCACCTTGCAACCATTTTGATGGAGTTGCAGATTCAAAACGTAAACCATCAATACCCAAACTCACATCAAAATTAGAGGCAGCGACAAACTGGGTGTTTTCATGAATAAGATTGCGATATTCTGATGCAATCGCCACTTCAAAGTTTGACACCATCAACATTTTAAGTGCTGTTTCTGAGTTGCTTAATAGCATATTGTTATAAAATCGGATTGCCCTTCCGCGATGCCATAAGTCTCTGGTGCCGTTAAGGTTCAAAACCAAAAGTATTTAGTGCTTTGAGCAATAACTCATTTTTCTCAGACCGACTTTGAATTGCGTTTTGCTTTCTCCGCTTCCTGGAATAATTTCGAAATAATCACCACGGAAGAATTTCTGTGGATTAGCAATATCGCCTAAATCTAACTTGCGACTTTTCAACTACAATGTGCGTATTAGTTTTCAAAGAGATTAGCCTGAGCTTGGCTCAATTAATAATGTCCCTTGTAAAAATATCTTCATTGTTTTTCAACTGTTCTTAAAGACGAAAGCAAACCGACTTGCTCATCACCATAATAAACTGAAGTTTGTCCAGCTTGTAAACCTGCAGAAACTGGCAGCGTCACCTCAACCTCAATCCCGCGTTTTAGCCGCTATGTGAAAATTAGAATAAAGGATATAGTTGCTGTTAGTCACCGCTTGTGGGCTATCTGATGGCGAGTCGAATGATACGGCACCTTGCACCACTGCATTTAAACTTTCCACTGCCACATTCATACCGGATGAATTAATATTGGCGTTAATACCGCTAATATTCCAGAAACGATGAATCTTTCTTCACAAAATGCGCAAAAGGCCTTATCAATTACCACATCAATTTCAACTTTATTCTCTTTATTGAAGCGGTAATCATAAATTTTCCCCGATTCGGCATGAAGTAAAACAGAAGCCCCAATTGAAATCGAACCTAAATCATCGAAATTAAATGAATTAATAAATCGCCAGGATTTACTTGTGCAATAGGCCCTTGTTCTTCCGCAATAAATTCATCTTCTGAATCACCATCACTGGTTGAAGCGTAATATAATTTCCTGACACTAAAGAATCTAAAACCTGAAATCCCCAGAGCGATACGCTCAGTTGCACTCAAACATTTAGTATTTTCCTTCTCACATCGGTGGCTTCAGAAATGAATGACGCTCTCAACTTTCACTTTTTGCATATTGTCAGTAAGTTAACCTTCTTCACAACGCCAATTTGCAAACCTTGATAGCGAATCGGTGTTTTATCTGCAACCAACCCTGCACCATTAGAAAATGTAATCGTAATCATCTTTCCTTGTTCTTTCACAATTTGGAAAAATAGTAACAATACATAATGCAATAAAAGGTAACAACCAAAACGGTGAGATGCGTTTATTCTTACGTAATAACGCTTGCTACATTAGATTGCTCATCAATAGATTGAGATTCTGGTTTCGTTGTTTTCTGTCATAAATTTTCCAAATTAATCGACTATCAAACTGAGAAGTTGAAATCATAGTTAAAAACACTGCTGCACCGAAATAAAATGCCGCAGGGCCCTACGGTAAAATTAATAATCTGTCCACGTGTCACTAAAGACATCATCAAGGCTAACACAAAAGATCCAGCATTGACCAACGTCCTACAAAAGTGAATGATATGTAATAGCCGCATTTGCCATTTAATTGAATGTCTCCATTAAAATGCACGCTTGCCAGTAAATACAACATAATCAGGAGTTTTTGCTTACGAGGCTACAAAATACTGAGGAGAATACCACGAAAAGCAACAAAATAGCTGCCATGCTTTATAAATGACATTACACCCGACATCAAGGGTATCTTGTGACAAAATTTCCTGTTAAATAAACACCGGATATTGGGAGCAGAGTTTGCGAGAAAAAGCATGATAATCCCGCCACCTAATGCCGCCCAAACACGTTGTAATTTACACTCTCTGAGTATTTCAATAAGCGATGCAACGTGGACAAATTGCACGATGATGGTGATCGTATTCTTGATCTTTCTTTAAAAAGTGTAATGCAGGCTGCACAAAGTTCTAACGGTTTATCACTTTTAGTAACTGGTTTCTGCTCGGGATAAAAATCATCATAAGTCATCTAAATTAATTTTTAATGAATAATAAAGTGGTTAAAGTGGTAAAAACAAAAAGCAATTAAATACACATCCACTTCTAAAGTGGCATATTCCTTCTTACTTAAACATGGTAACACGAGTGCACTAAATATACGATCAAAACATGACCCAAGGCTTAATATAACCCACAAATAATAAGACATTACGAGGGAAGCAATTTTGAGTAATTTAGAAAGCTGCAGCATAATGACTAGAATCATAGAAAGATACAGGCATTAAAACAGCACAGATAAAAATCATAAATGCAGTACAGATGTCCTCTACTGCCATTTTTCCAAATTCCTTTCCAATAGAAGCATCAATTTTGAGTACCCTAGTAAAATCTAAGCTCAGTGGAAAGGATAGCCTAAACAAATGGCATTAAAATTAAGATAGAAAGAGCGATTAATGAACAACGTTTAGTGACCAACGACTTCCCTGATTGCAATTTATGATGGCAACGCGTGACGTTATTGCGCGTGTTCCCCTTCTTGCGGACGACGAACAGACACCGTTGCATCGCATCCTCTGCAACGCACTAGTCTATAAGTGGCATGGTAAAATCAGGTGTTTTTGTCATTATGTTTTCCAGAAGATAAAAAGTGGACTATTTTAGCCTGAATTAAGGAATTTGTGAAGTTATTCATTAGAATTAGAAACGGAATTATTCTGTCCAGCCACTGTCAATCCTTATAAAGTGCGGTAGACTGTGCAAGTTTTTATATCCTAGGGAAAACTCAGAAATGACAGATTCTCGTTGAAGCCTGAGTTGAAAAATAATGCTGAAGGCGTTCAAAAATTAACTGATACAAAAGCAGTCATTTGCATATCTTGTGGAAAGAAATTCCACTTTGCTTTATTGCAGAAGGTGAAGCTAAAACCATTATTGGTCTTTTCAAGATCTCGCTGAAGCATTAAAAGATGATGAACGTATCAGCAAAACTCAATTACGTCAGGCTTTACGTCAATACACTTCTAACTGGCATTCTTACATGGCCGTGAAGGTGCTGAGCGATCGTGGTTATACGGCAAACCTGCTGGTGTGTCAGACGCAGAACACGCTTTTCTCATGCGGTTCAACAATTAGAAGCAAAGCTAAAGTTGCGAGAAAAACGCAAAGCAAGATTAGCAGCCAAAAAGCAACAAAAACGACCTGCCTCGTAAAGCCAAATTCAAATCAAGCAACTCGCAAACCAAAAAGCCCCGCAAGTAAAAACTAAGTGCGGTTGATTTCACTACACTTTCTGCAGGTAGTAAAGTAAAGGTAGCAGAACAAGCGAAAATACTGGGACCAGTATTAAATGTGAAAAAGATGGCGCACGTGCAGAACTTGAAAATGGTTTAGTGATGACAATCACCGCAGATCGTTTATTTGCCTAATAATTTATTTCTTATCGGGAAAGGTTAAATGAAGTATATACAACCAAAAGTCTTATCGCGACAGCAATTTTAGGTGCGTTATTTCTTCATTCGTCTGACGCTTTTGCTGTGCAGCGAAAAATTAAAAGCAAGTGATATTACGATTCCTTCAGCAACTGATGCAAATCCAGTTGGCAACAAAGCGTGCAACAACACGTTTAACCCAATCACATTATCGTAAATTCAGCAGTGATGACGCCTTTTCCGAAAAAGATTTTGATCGTTATATTAAGTTTGATTACAGCCACAATACCTTTTTAAAATCAGATATTGATGATTTACATAGCTAAATATGGATACCAAAATTAGATGACCAACTTAATGAGGGCGATCTTTCTGCGGCATTTGCGATTACGATCTGATGATGGAAACGTCGTTATGAGCGTTATGCTTTGTGTGTATCTATTCGACTAAAGACCAGATTTACAAAAGGTAATGATCAAATTAGGATCGATCGTGAAAAAGCCGCTTTCTGCAGCAACGGAAGAAGAAGCAGGAATAAAACTTTGGGAAGACGCGTCAAAAATGATGTGATTAGCCTCAAGTTAAAAGATAAAAATGGCCTCGAAATTAAAGCGAAAAACTCACTGCGACGTTACAATTTAGCGATTCGTCGATTAACTGACGAAAGCGGATGATATCGTTCAAATTTACGTGTGCTTTTACTCGAGATATTGACCCACATCAAGCTACCTTGCGCCACGTACTGCAAAAGCTGTAATGAAGCACGAACCTTTCTTTGAAGGTTGGCGCAACATTACAATCTGAGATGACGAAACTAGCATCAAATCTTTGGTAGCCAGGAGCACTCGGCTGAGCACGTATTACAAGCGGGCGATAAAATCATTGGTGTGGGCCCAAAGAAAAAGGCGAAATCGAAGATGTTATCGGTTGGCGTTTGAAGATATCGTTGACAAAATTAAAGGTAGGAACAAAAAGTTCGTCTTGAAATTGAACCTGCAAAAGGTGGAAAAAGCCGTATTGTACCCGTAGTTCGCGATAAAGTCCGCATGAAGACCAAGCAGCAAACTCACTGTTTCTAGGTAGATGGTGAAAACCAAAGTTGGCGTCATTAAAATTCCAAGTTTCTACATTGGCAACTGATGATGGAAGAAAATTATTAGTAGAGGCTGAGAGAAGAAAATTGGCGCTTTAAATTGTGGATCTTCGTGAAAATGGCGGTGGTGCGTTACTGAGAAGCCGTAGCATTACGTGGTCTATTCATCACTGATGGTCCAGTTAGCACAGGTACGTGATGCATATCAACGTATTCGTGTACACGAAGATGATGATAATGCTCAGCAAGTATAAAGGTCCATTGTTGGATAAATGATTAATCGTTTTCAGTGCGTCTGCTTCTGAAATTTTTGCTGCAGCAATGCAAGATTACAATCGCTGGTATCACATTATTGGGCAAAATACCTTTGGTAAGGTACGGTACAACAAAGTCGTTCATTAAACTTTGTGTGTGGTTGAGATCAAACACCACCTTGGTGTATTGCAATATACTATCCAAAAATTCTATCGAATTAATGGTGGTTCAACCCAATTAAAAGGTGTCTCAGCAGATATTAATTTTCCTGATTATGATGCTAAAGAAAGTGGTGAAGAAAAAGATATCGCATTACATAGGATAAAATTCCGCCAGCAACTTATTCTGGAAACCAATAAAGCGCGTAAAGTATTAAGCATTAAATGAAAAACATATGAACGTATTTGCCAAAAGATCCTGAATTGTGCTTTAATGAAGATCTTAAGATTCGTGATGAACGTCGTGAGCAAATTCTTATCATTAAATTTCAAGAACGCAAAAGCGGAAAACTGATAAGGATGATGCGAGACGTTTAAAAGATCTCAATGATCGTTTTAAACGTGAAGGTAAAGCAGTAAAGACATTGATGATTTGCAAAAAGACTATGAAGCACCAGATTTCTTCTTAAAAGAAGCGGATAGCTGCGATTTAGTTAAAGCTTAATGCTAATCAACAAAAAGTGGATGCTGAAATAAAACAAGAAGCGGCAAAAAGCAACAAAATAACGATTATTTTGACCGCACTATGTAGATATAGAAACTGAGTGCGGTTATTTTTATGAATATAAAAGGTAGCAATGTAAAAAGGAACAATGAAATTTAAGCGCATTGGTCTTATTATTATCAATGATGACATCCGGGTTTGTGCGTTAGCTGAATGGGCAAAAACAGTTGGACAGCCTCAACAAGCCGAAAATAAAGGCGTTGATATGTCAAATTAAGTCCAGAAGTGCGAGCAAAAGCTTGAAGCTGAAATCAGAAGAATAGCTCGTCTTGCCGCTGAAAAAGCAAGCGATGCTAGAGATGTCATTAACACATGAAATTGGTGAACAAAATCTACAGTTCAAACCAATTTTGGCTAAATTATACGCGATAATAAATATGACCTAATGTGAGTGAGGCGGCACGAGAAACAATTTCCTACGTGAATATGCAGCCATGGTGGCATCTGGTATTTCAAACGTTCAGCTCAATCGTTAGTCAATTTACATAATGCTGAAAAACGGGTGGACTCCACCTATGATGTGTTGATAAGTGACGACGCTCCTTGATTACTTGTATTACAGCAGAACGTCAATCAACTAAGCACAACGTTGGTTATACGCAACGAATGCTTATAAACCAGAAATTACCAAATCAAAGTTATCGACCAATGGCAAAGTGCGGTTAAAAACAATGCTGTTTCTGGCTTTTATAAACGGATTATCTAACTACAATCGTTTGCTATCGTGAAACAGTACAAGCACTCCATCGATGATTTCAGCTTCAGGTATTTCTGCAATGGGCAGCTTTTGTAATACTGGCAACAGCGTTATTCCTGATTTTGAAAATGGAATCTTTGTTCATATTCCAAGCTATCAATTGAAATATTATCGTGATGGTAAAAGTTCTTCTAGAATCACGCGTCATTGTGGGTAAAAATGAACGCCGTACGCCAGTGATGTACAGCCTCTGAGTAACGTGGTAGTAGATCCACCTTGGATGCCCCAACACGTTTAATCAATGAAGATATTTTACCGAAATTAAAACGTGACCTATGAGCTATGCGGCGCACACAGCTAACTCTATTTTGACAGCAAAGCAATACTTATCGATCCTCACTCTATTAATTGGGTAGTATTGAGGATAACCTTGCGGCAGTATCCGCTGGCGGCTGGCGAGCAGTGCATTAGGTAATCTATAAATTTAATATGCGAGCCCTGGTACGTTACGACTTCACGATACACCAAATCGTAGCCGGTCTGGCAGACCGTGCATGTAAAGCTCATAGGTTGTGTGCGTAGACCTGATCAACTAGCCTCATCTTCTGCTACAAGAAGCCATGGCTGGTCGAAGATACGTAACGTTTTAGAAGTAAGAAACACAACGTCTGCAAACATTCGTACAAATTGATCCTGTATTCTATAATATTATGTGACTGCATGGCTGAAAACCGGCCAAACACAAGTTTTACCCGGATATTGCGCAAATACGACGATGCCGCGACTTTTGATGTATTGACTGGGCGCTGTAAAACATATCTTTAAACAATGTTCACATGGGAACTAAAAGAAAATTTGTCTTAGGTGAGAGATGGGTCATCAGAGACCACGGGTGCACATTGACAGCAAAATCAGTCGTCAAATATTAGCTTTCATTATGGCGGCATCGTTTTGGGCGCAAGCATGCTGGCGCATGAGTACGGTGTTAGGATGGTCTCTACCCTCAAACCCTCGCATTGTAGCCTCAGTAATAGTCACACTACGAACGTCAGCGGTGGAGTTCTCTGCATCGACTGGGATTTAATCTGTTCAACGCTTGGCAAGTCGAGTTACTTTATGAGAGATCGCCGTACAGGATCAAGGTACATCGAATGTGATCCGAGCCTCATCGAAATTTTATATCAGTTACAAAGTGATTTTAGGTTTACGTGCACTGCACAAAGTGATGTGATGGCGTGGCATAGCGGCCAGATGCTGCGACAAATGCTACATACGCCGTAGACAGCCGTGATGGCGTAGCAACAGCTACCTATGTAAAGGCCAAGGATTGATTTGGAAATCCTGGTGTACTTTTTAGCGAGATTGCGTCAGCGGCTGAAAATCTTGACAGCGGAGGTGTAGGATGTACCCGTGTAGTAATTTTATTCACGTGGATACAATGGCTGTACGAATACTGGCGTGGCGTACGTTTGACTTTTTGAGCGTACTTTAGTGCGGTTTGTTATCAACGATAAGTGAAAAGACAGATGAATATTGAAATTGTCTCAGTTAGCAGCCTTTCAGCAAAAGTGCTCTCTCATTTAGGACAGGCGAGTAAGCGATTATCGATCACAAGGTGGCACGCGGAAAAGCTTTATTCTACGTATTGAGGAATTAGAATTAAACCTAAAAGCAGTCTTATTGACGTGCATGGTCATCTTGATCATGCGCAAGGGGCAGCCATGGAGTGCTATCGCAATCATTTTAACATTGGAAATCTGGGGCTCAAGCAGGAAGAAGATCGCTCTCGCTATTTGCAGCCCACTACAACAATCCCAGCAGTCTGAAATTTCACCTGATATTTCGCGTTTACGCCTGATCGCTGGTTTAATCAAGAAGGAAAAGAAAAATCTCAAATGGCACATTTACTCCTTTGAAATTCTTCGCTCTTCCTGGTCCTTCTACCCTGGCCATGTTGGTTTTTATTGAACACGATATCGCCTGCTTACCGGTGATGTCCTTTTCCAGCAGTGTTTGGTCGTGCCAGACTTCTCGTGGAATTTCTGACACATTGATCCTACTGTCAATAAAACTAGCTTTATTTACATTAAATGATGAGGTTTGCTTGTCAGTGCGGGACATGGTCCCAGAACCATTGGACAAGAAAATTACAAACAATCCGTGCATGTATCTGAATGAGGGTAGCTCCTAATTTCTTGATACGCAAAAGCGAATTATGAATACAAAATCTGTAAGTTGGCTCATCAAAAGGAATCTCGATAAAACGCTTAACGATTATATTGACATAATGGCGACAAATGCAGCTCTTTTGTATCACTAATTTACAAATCTTTACAGTTTGCTATTTTCTTGCAACCACTTCGACTTTGGCTTTTCCATCCTTCAAAGGGTCACTTAATCTCAGCGTCTGCTTGTGGAGTATAGCCACCAGTAAAGATATTTGGACATAAGCGTATTTTCCACTATTGTGGTGTTCCACCCGTAGTTTGGTGATAGACGAGGTTATACACATGCTTTCTCATTAAGCTGCATCTGCGAGCTTAATCGCTTGTGGGGCATCTTTTGATCTGTGTCATACAGTATTTTATGCCAACGTCTTCAATCCACATTATCCTACGGGCTCCTTTCTAGGCTTTTCTCTCTATTAAATGTTTCTAGGTTGATAAATAAATGCTGTACGTTGCTCATTAGCTTGGTCAAAATCTCGAATGAGATAATGTAGCTCAACTTTCTCCAATATCCTTTAAAATCATCTAAATGGACCTCTCTTTTCCTGATGTTTGTGAAGATCATCTTTGGAAAAACCTTGCTGAAACTCACAAGCTAACGGCAGCGCACTCACTAATTTATTTTCATAACCCGGATGACATACCTACGACTTCGCTCAGCGAATTTTGCTGTTTGCATGCATTAAAGTTCCTGCATACCTGAGGCTCGCCCACCTCCCCACCCATCAGATGGTATGTGCCCAATCGCAAGGGAAATCATCCAATAGGAAATAATGCATGCCTAAACCACTTCTTCGTCAGGCGTAAATGCCACTGGAATATTAAGGCACGTGGGATATTTTCCTGTTGCAAGACAGAAAAGGTGCAGTCATATTTCATGATCTCATTTCCGGCTTTATCAAATCGGCGCAAGTGAAACGTGGTTCCATCTGTCACGATTATGGCTGCCAATAAGCTTCGCGTAAATGGATAATACAAGGACTGGGTAATAGCTCTTCCCTAAACCCTAATGCAATATCTCCGCCCCGATAGTTTTCAATCACTTCGGGTTGAAACTATTTTACCGCTACATTGTGGTGAGGTATCAAGATGAAATCAGACCAATGGTGTGTCAAAAGTTAAATCAGGATGATTTGAGGGTAAAGTAAGCGCGTGACGACGATTTTGCATGTGTCGGTCACACTGACATCTGTAAACCAAGTTCAATTAATCTCTTGCTGCAAAACAGCAAAGCTACTCATTTGTCCTAAGGCTTGAACTTTGGTGGAATGTTTGCAGACGATTTAGATTGCGTAATCGTACGCGTCATAGCGTTATCGCTGTAATAATTCATTGTTATTATGTTCTTCCATTTGTACCCTCCTCCTTTATATCAGCCCTAGTGTAATCCCCAAAATTCGTTGCAGGTCTTGGATATATGTCAAGAAAAGTGCAGTTAGAAGCAGGTGATCCTGAAAAAGTGCGGTCAAATTCTTTCGCAAATTTTTCCTACACGATGACGATCCTCTTTCAGTCATTAACAATTCCGCTTTATATCACATCTCATTCACTATGTCGCCCTGCATCATTTTTGCAGGCTTTATTTCTCAGTGCAGCTCAAACTTGGTGAAGTAGGAGAGACCAAAGCTCAGTGGAAAATCTGGTTTCAAAACTAAGCCTCATTATTGAGCCTGTCGTTCTATCATCCTATGGTTCCAAACTAGAATCATTAGTGATTTGAATCTAACGCCGTGTAACGTGAGTCTCGTCCACAATTCTTGGTCCTTCAGGCTGTGTGGTAAAACCACAGTGTTTACGTTTATTAGCAAGGTAGAGGTGGACGAGCCATATGATGGATGGTGAGGACATTACTGATGTCCCGGCAGAAAACGCCAGATCAACACAGTATTCCAAGTTATGCATGTCCCTGCATATGACTATTTTGATAACGTGGCTTTTGGTTTGCGTATGCAAAAGTGGCGAAAGCGAGGATTAAACATCGTGTTCTGGATGGCATTGCGTCTGGTGCAGGTAGAAGAGTGGCCGACCGTAAACCAGCCTCAACTCTTCTGGTGGTCAGCAACAACGCTACCGCGATTGCTGGTGCGGCGAATAAGCCAAAAGGTGTGTGCGTGCCAGTGATGATCTTTATCTGCGCTGGATTATAAGTTACGTAAAACAGTTCGCAAACGAGGCAAACAATTACAGCGTCAACTTGCGCATTTACTCGACGGTTACTCACGATCGTTAGAAGAAGCGATTACCGGCGTCTGACCGTGTCGATGTATGACATGGTAGCAAAATGGCATGGCAGATGGTTCCACCATGCGTGAAATCGGTGAATGATCCGTTAACTTATCTCGTCGCCTCGCTCCATCGGTGAAATCAGCGTATTTGATGCAATCCGTAATTGAGCGTAAATCTGATGATGAGCTGCTTCAATGGTGAAGCGTGTATGTGATACTTCACCAGTATTTCTGACTGACAGCTCACAAAGTATTATTACGTCCTGAAAGATATTGTGATTGAAGCTTGACGAAAAATGAGCACTCAAATGCAATTATTGGTCGCATTGTGGATCGTACCTATAAAGGGATGACGCTTGAGTCTACCGTAGAATCTGATCATAACGGCAAACGCGTATTGGTGAGCGAGTTCTTTAACGAGATGACCCATATGGATCACAGCGTTGGTCATGTGCGGGTATTACATGAAGGTTGGAGGTTGTACTCAACGATGAAGATAATCAATAATAAATTCCAGAAAAATTACTGTTGCAAAATTATCTTCAGTTGGTTAATCTTCTTTGTGCTAATTCCGAAAACTTATTAGCACTAACCGTGGTTTTTAACCTGAGATGGTAGCGACTTTTATGCTTTGCCATTTGCTTAGATAACTACGCGAACCTGTTTAATCCGCTTTATGCACAGTTGTTGTGGAACTCATTGTATATGTCTAGCATTGCGACGATTATTTGCAACACTCATTGGCTACTCCATTTTGCCTTTTATGGTCAGCAAAATTAATCCAAAAATATCGTCCATTTTTTTATTCCTCGTGTATTGCCATTCTGGACCAAAACTCACTTATTCGTATCTATGGAATGAAAGTAGTCCTTGGTGTGAAGGTGTTAAAATACCATGATGACTGGATATGGGCATTTTTGAGTGGCCCTATTCGTATTTTAAAATACAAGAAGTAGCTGTAATCATTGGTTTTGTGTATCCCTCACTCATTTTGATGATTCTACGCGCTCTACTCTGCTGAAAAATTAGACGGACGTTTATTAAAGCGGCAAGAGATTTTGAGGGCGAATGCGGTTCAACGTTTCTTTCGTGATTGATTTTGCCATTAACCATACCCGGGTATCATGGCAGGTTGTTTATTAGTATACTACCTGCAATGGGTATATTCTACGATGGCTGACTTACTTGGTGGTGCGAAAGTATGATTAGTTGGTGAAACGTGATTAAGTGAGTTCTTGAATTTCGCGTAACTGCCATTTGGTTCGGCAACAGTATCGACAACCATCTTAATGGCATTGTTGATTTTCGTTTACTATCGTGCAAATAAATTGTTGAATGAAAAGTGGAGTGAATAAGGAGTCGTTTATACGTAATATTTTTATGTTTGTGGTATACGCTTATTTGTATATCCCAATTATTATCTTGGTGACTAACTCCTTCAACGAAGACCGTTATGGTTTAAGTTGGAAGGCTTTAGTTGGAACTGGTATGGAGCGCCATTTAATAACGATACCTTAATCCAAGCAGCATTCCACTCTGTCACGATTTGCCTTTGCTGCACACCTTGCAACTATTGTGGGTGGTTTAACCGCGATTGCCTTTATCGCTATCGTTTCCGTGGTAAACAAGCGGTAAGTGGTATGTTATTTATCATTCATGATGTCACCAGATATCGTAGTGGCGGTTTCTGCTGCCTTTATGTTCATGGTTGTAGAATTTCGCTTGGTTTCTGGTCAATATTGAGCGCACGTAACATTCTGTTTACCTTACGTACTGTAACGATTTTCTCGCGTTTAAATGGCTTTGATGCAAGAATGCTTGAAGCGGCGAAAAGATTTAAAGTGCGAGCGAAGTCATCATTTGCGTGGATTATCCACCGCTTGCCTTACCGGCTGTGGTATCTGGTTGGTTATTAAAGCTTTACTGTTCATTAGATGATGTTGTCGTATCGTCTTTCGTAAGTGGTGTGAGCTATGAAATTCTACCGTTACGTATCTTCTCCGGCAAAAACAGGGGTAGCACCAGAAAGTGAAACGCGTTAGCAACGATTATGATCGGTCACTAGGATTAGTCATTTGAGCCCAATTAGTTACACGCAAAAATAATCATTAAACATTGATATAAAAGGTTCACAAATCTTTTAGATCAAAGTAAAATACGCCTTGACGCACAATCAAGGCGTCTACCTGAGATACTGGGTGGTTTTTACCCTCTTTTACGGAGGACAAGAAAAATGAAAAATTTGCGGGTTTGCTTACTGCCGGTTTAGTCGCTTACATTAACTGCACGAAGAGAAGTCAAGTCTGATGCACAAAAGCACGGATCCGGCAAATGATACTGTGCTTATATACTTGGACTGAATATGTACCAGATGGTCTTTAGATGACTTCACAGAAACTGGTACAAAATGTTATCAGAAGTCTTGAATCCAATGAGACCATGTGCCAAAAATGAAAACCAAGGTGATGCAGGCGGTTGTGATGTTGTTGCGCCATCAACTGGCTTGTATCAAAATGGCTGAGAAGGCATGCTGCAGGGTAGATCACAGTAAATGACCTGTTATCAGGAATTAGACCCCTGATTGAGTCAGCAAACCTTATGACAAAGGCAATAAATGTCACTTCCTCAGTTGTTAGGTGCCAGGTATTGCATTTTAATACCATCACCTATATAAAGGCTCTGACTTCACTTGTGGGATTTCGGGAAACTAGATATGCGAAAACAAAATCCAAATTATTGGATGATGCGTGAAGTATCTCAATATTGCATTATTAAAAATTGGATCAAGATCCAAAACACCAAGAATCCAGCAATTGTCAGCTTTACGAGAGAGTTGTTAAAATTACGTCCAAACGTACTTTCTTTCAATTCAGATAACCCTGCAAAACTCTTTTCATCTCTGGTGAAGTAGAATTAGGTCGAGTTATGGACTGGTTCGGTACGTATCATGAAAAAGAACAAGCGCCATTAAATATGGTGTCCCAAAAGAAGGTCCTGTTCTTTGAGTTTGATACTTGTGATTCCTAGAAACCCTAAAAGCCAGATGGTGGCACACAAGTTATTAACTACTTATTAGGTGCAAAAGCAGCGGAAAAATTGACTTTGGCGATCAGTTTGCCCAGCTAACTAGAAACGAGTCCTTCCAAAAAGAAATCACTGAAGATCATCTATTTATCCACCAGCAGAAATTCTTAGGCTACTGGCAAGATGATGTGGAGGTGATGCAATCAATACTATGAACAGTATTACCAGAGTTAAAAGCAGCAAAATAATGCGCGCTCTAAGTGATAACAAAAAGTGCGGTCAAATTTGACCGCACTTTTATATATTTACCATTTTAGACTATTTATAGCGTGACGCGTTTTATCTTTGCCCTTATGACGCTCAAGCTTTTCTAATTTGAATTTCCATACCACGGTTAGTTGGAAAATAATACTGCGTATCTTTCAGTTCGGTGGGATAATTTCCCCTCAGCATAAGCATTTGGCCCATCATGTGCATGCGATATTCAGCCAGGTAGCCTAATTCTTTCATTAAAAGCCGTTGGCGCATTACATAAATGAGTGGCACATCAAAATCAGGAAACGCTTTCGCATGCTGTTTGGCAGCATTAAATGCGTTGTAAACCGCATTACTCTTCGTTGCTGACGCCAGATATAAATAATGGCAAAGCGCGCAATAGCTCGCTCTCCTTCGTAGGCACCCCACTCTCGTAAAACAATCCCAAGCGGCGAGAGCTGCGCGTATTGCTTGGATCAGCGTAGCCCACATCTTCCGAAGCAATTGCTAATAAACGTCGTGCAACATAAAGAGGATCGCCGCCGGCAGATAATTCGTGCATACCAATAAAGGTGCAGCATCGGCTGCTGAGCCTCGAATGGATTTATGTAAAGCGGAAATCAAATCCTATAGAACGATCGCCTTGTTTATCAAAACGCGCTTTGTCGTTCTCCTAATACTTCTTTCAACAGTGCGGTCTAATACCGTTTTCTGTTTTCGAGCCATATCCACCATCAGTTCAAGACAATTTTAAAAGCTGGCGCGCATCACCATTCATCATATTCCGGCCAATACCTGTAGCAAATTCTCTTCTAAAACTAACCGCTCTTTACCTAATCCTCGCTCAGGATCAAGAAATCATGTGCAGAACTGTTCGATTTTCAGCCTGTCAATGGCGCAAAGTAAAATAAACTCTCCTTGTCCCGAGAAAGCAAGGCATTTATTTAATTCGAGAAGGATTTTCCGCTGTGGCGCCAATAAAAATAATCGTCCCATCTTCAATATGGGGTAAAACGCATCTTGTTGGCTTTTTGCTAAAAGCGATGCACCTTATCCACCAAATAAAATCGTTTGGCGATCTGCATGTCGATTTTGTTTCGCGCGCTCAATTGATTCTCAATTTTTTCACGTTTGTTACTGCTGAAATTCGTTCAACTTCTGCATTGATGCGATGCGCATAATTTCCGCCAGTGTCGTTTTTACCTGTGCGGCGGTCCCCACAGAATCATAGAATGAACATGTCCCGCTTGAATTGCTTTTAGCGACGGCTTTTCCTTCCCCAATTAAATGTGTTCTGCCCTATATTGCTCCAAATTTGTTGGACGACATACGGGCAGCTAAAGGAGCGAAAGTCATTTTCAGCAAAATCAAAATCCAGATTAGACATATTCTCCTTTAATAAGCAAAAGGTGTAAGATTTATATTCACCTTATGGATTATACCTTTGCGTTGGTCATCCAATTCCACGCCTTTCGGTACACCTGAAATTGGAATAAGCTATCAGCTAGAGTTTGATTTGTAATGTACATAATACGTAAAGATTGGTTTGACGATCTCTATGATACTGAAATTTTTAACACACCATTTGCATCGACACGAATATCAAATTGTTTAATATTGCTATTTTTTCGCTTTTTGGCTTTAACACAAGGTATCCACATTCTGCGTCACTGAATACTGATTCCAGTGACTTTTTATCGTTACTGGTTAAAAAGCACGAAGTATTATTTGCCGCATCCTTCACCCATTGAGCCGTCACTTGTTGTACAAATGGATCGTAGGGCTACCAAAGGGTTTACCATCTGCAATAATTTGTGTTTCTTGTGGTGATTTGGTATCCATACGGAAAAAGATTGGACGTTTAATTTGAGTTTTCCACTTCCTTGTTGAACGTTTTACCGCCAGCAAGTCACGGTTTGAGAGAAATCAGCACTTAATACCGTTACTTGATTTAGCGATTTTGCAGCTCATCTGCAGCATCAGCAGCAAGTTACTTGCGTTAAAAGTGCTGTGCGCTGGCGGTCATTTTTAATAATGTTTTTCTCATTCTGCACTGTGTAAACTGGTGAGAATTATATCGAACGTAGCTATTTCTAAGTCATTTTTCATCGCCCAAAATACCTTGTTCTTCAAGCTGATCACAATTCGGCGCTCGTGGCCCAAACTCAAACGTGTTCTGATGGTGTTGTAGTCGAGTACGACTCAGCGACGACAAATAATGCATCTGATCATCACGCTTGCTGCCGATTTCTCTGAGAGTCTTCATCATCTGCGCCATCTAAAATGCCATCAATATAATTTGGTTTACCACGTGCACGCCAATCATCTGCTACGGGCCACCTCATCATCACTCATAAGGCACCGTGTACTCGAACAAGATCCAGAGCCTTGTCCTGGATAGACATATCACCACGGCCTAATAAAGGCTTCTGCACCTTGATCCAGAATCGTTCTAGAGTCAGTTTACTTGCTACAGTAAAAGCGATACGGCTGAATGATTGTTAATCAACGGTAATCACGATCTACTGATGGGCGTTATGTGGCTAAAATCAGGTGAATACCATTGCACGAGCCTTTTGTGCTAAACGCGCAATTAACTCTTCAATTTGTCACCTGCAACCATCATTAAGTCCAAAACTCATCAACGATCACGACAATATAACTCAATTTCTTTTCAATGAAAGGCAGCATCTTATCCATTGTATCGCCAGGTTTCCATTGGATTTGGAATTGGCATATGAGTTTTCATATTCTTCAATCGTTATACCCTTCAATGTTACGCACACGTAAGGCTGACAATAATTGATAACGACGTTCCATTTCATCTACGCACCAACGCAATGCATCTCGCCGCTCATATCCGTCACCACAGGGGTAAGCAAGTGCAGGATATCGTTATAGATAGAGCTCAACCACTTTTCGGGTCAATCATAATAAATTTTCACTTCATCCCGGGTGTCACGGAAAAGCAAACTTAAAATCATGGTATTCACACCAAAACAGATTTTACCAGAGCCTGTTGAACCCGCAACAAGTAAGTGAGGCATTTTAGCCAAATCAACTACAACAGGTTTTCCGCTAATATCTTTCCCAAAGCCATTGAAAGCAATGATGTTGAGGAACGGAATTTCATTACTATCGAGCATCACGCAATGGCACTGTTGACCGTGTGCATTTTGGCGTTTCAATACCAATATAAGGTTTGCCTGGAATCACTTCCGCCACACGGATCGCGCGGAACATCAACGCACGAGCTAAATCAGCATCAATACTGGTGACTTTTTGATGCTTTTACACCTGTGATTCAAGTTCTTAGCGAGTCACCACTGGGCCAATACACATCTTGTACATGTTGCTTTGACATTAAAATTCTTTAATTGTTGCTCTATGCGTGCCGATGTGTCCAAAATTTTCTTCACGCGTAATGTCTTGAGCCCTGTGGGACGATGCTCAAGTAAATCAAGCTTGGTAATGGTGTTATTGGGTTTTTCACGTTTATTCGTTGGTTGTTGAATGCTGGGTGAATAAGCGTATCGAGAATACAGCTTATAAGTTGTTTCGTTGCATTCTCAATATGAATTTCATGCGCTTTAGGGTGCTGAAACCGCCAGTTCATTTAAGATCACTTTCAATGCATCTTCAGCATGCAGCTTTGCGTACTTCCATTTCTTGCATACGAGCTTGCTCTTGTGCAGCAAACTGGCGTGCTAATTCATCTTCTAAACCATCATTTTCAGATTCTAAAGATTCATCATAAGTTGGATAAAGTGCGGTCGTATTTTCCGAGTGTTTTAAGTGAGCTTTTTGGTGACATTTTCTTCAAAAATGTCATCTGATTCATCCACACTTTGATGATTCACTTGCGGATTTTTCCATGTGGCTGAAAAATCTTCTTTTGTGTGGCAACTTCAACGGAAGAAGTGGCGAAATAGACATTCTAAATGTTTCAGATTCAACGGTGAGCCTTTTAAACTTATCTTCTATCTTTTCACACATCTGCAGGCTCTGGAAGCACTCGTGAGGATAACCCACTGATATTGATTAGCTGTTCAGGCTTAACAAAGGTATTCTCAGTCGCCTCCTCTTTCTCATTTTCTGTAGATTCAGTTTCCAATTGAGAATCTGAAAAAGCCAGTTGTTGAGGTGCTTCAATCACAGTGCTCAAGGTCATCAACAGAGTATGTTCTGTTTGCTCTTCTTTGCAGGCTGATTTTCATGGATTTAGCAATGATCGAGAAATTTCACAATTAAACGAAATTAATGATGCACCAGAACAGAAAATAAAGCCTACCAAAACTGCCAGATAAAGCACTAAAATACAGCCAAACTTACCGGTGAGGATAGAAATTACCCACTAAGCTGCCACCAAACAGCCGCCAGCTAAATAGTAGTTCGTATTTGAAAGCAATAATGTAGCCATCATGCGTTAAGCCCTACGATGAGAGCAATAAAGCCAAAAGGAACGTCAATGCAATACGGGTTGCAGAGAGGAATGAACCGCTTTGGTTTTCAGTAAACTAAATCGGTACAATGAAAATGTACAAACGGAATGAGGTGACCTACATAGCCGAGAAAAACACGCATCAATTAACCAGCACGCAAAAAGCACCGGCTTTTATTAATGGTTTCAGTTTGAAAACTTGCTGTAGACCAAGAGTTATCTAATGGCGTATAGCTTGACCATGCCACGATTAAATATAAACCTAAAAAGTGCGGTCAATCCGAGTACATAATTTCTGCCAAATATTGTTTCGGTGTAAATCGTTTTGTAATCTGTTTAATCATTTTATTTTTAGTACGAGATAATTAGTTTGTTTCACTTCTTCCATGACAACATAGGTTCGGGTGTCATTCACACCTGAAAGTAAGCGCAATAATGTGAGTACCTTTAATTTTTCGATATGCGGCCATATGCTACACGTGTTTTGAGTAAATAATCGAAATCACCTGACACCAAATGACATTCGAGAATTTCATCAACGCGCTTGAATCGCGGCATTAAACTCTTCGAAAACATCCGGTTTACCACGCACGAGCGTAATTTCAACGATCACCAATAAAGGGCATCAGTAATTCAGGATTTAAGAGTGCCCGTACCCACAATCACACCTTGTCAGCGTTTTACCTGTTCTGCACAAGGCGTTGGTGATAACCCAACTTTTCTTTGATAAATCGATATTAGAGATTTTACCGTGTTGCGTTGTAATTCATTTTAAGATTTTGATATCAATGCTATCCAACGCTTTATTTACTTCTTTCCACAACCTTTCTCATGTACGGCGCATATTCTATCTAATTTACTCAAAAACTCAGTAATCAGACAACAATAGGACAACGTAGAAATTCATCCGGAAAATGGTGAGTGCATCGAGAGTTTTCACCGTAAAAACTTCCATATTTTCGACCGCACTTTTTGGTTTATGTGGAAGGCACAATCGCACGTTTAAAAGCTATGTTTTGCCGCTTCACTAATACGTTCTTGACCACTGGTCACCGGGCGAATTTTCACCCATAACCCCTACTTCACCAAAGACAACTTAAATCTTGTGGTAATGGGCGATTACGAAACTGGAAATTAATGAGCAATAACGCAAGATCCGCGCCTGTTTCGACTTTTTACCCCACCAACGACATTTACAGACATCTTTGATCCGACATTTGTAATCCACCACGACGATGTAATACCGCGAGCAGCATAAAACTGATTTTGTCTAACCCCACCGCCACACGACGCGGATTTGCAAGCATGGAATGATCCACTAACGCTTGAATTTCCCAACAAGAGGACGCGTACCTTCCCACAGTACCATCACGGAACTACCCGGTGTTTGTTCATCGCCTCGACTTAAGAAAATTACTGACGTGGATTTTTCACCTCACTGTAAGCCTTGTTCTGTCATACCAAATACCCTAGCTCATTCACCGCACCAAACCGGTTTTTATGGCTACGTAGCGTACGGAAACGGGAATCCCTCCCCTTCCAGCAATAACGAAGTCAATGGCATGTTCAATACTTTTCGGACCGGCATAAGAGTGCCATCTTTCGTGACGTGTCCTACCATAATGATAGCGACCTGTCGAGTTTTCTCGCATAACGAGTCAGGAAAAGAGGCACATTCACGCACTGTGCCAGCACTCCTGGAGAAGATTGAATATCCGAAAGATGCACAACTGGATCAGGTCTACTACGATAATTTGAGGTTTCAGCTGATCCGCTAGATTACAAATTTGCTCGACAGAGGTTTCCAGATAACATATTTAATTTATCTGTTGTAGATTTAAGCGATTAGCTCGCACTCGCCACTTGTTGAAGTGACTCCTTCCCCGTCACAGTGCGGTCATATTTTTGCTAATCCGCACATCACTTGAAGCAACAAGGTCTTTTACCTGCACCAGGATGCCCACCACTAAAATGGCACTTCCTGGTACGATCCCGCCGCCTAATCACGCGATCTAATTCTTTAAATCCACTGGTGAAACGCGTGTTCTGTAAACTAATTCAGAAAGCGTTTGATTTTGCGCGAGCTTCTCCTGCATAACCACTAAAAGACGATCATTTTTGTGGAATTTGAGGCTGAAATTAACCGCACTTCACTAATAGTATTCCACGCTTACGGGCAGAACATTGGCCTTGCCAGCGCGAAAATTCCGCGCCACAATCATTACATACATAAGCGGTTTTTAGGAGCTTTTGCCATTTTTACTATCCTTTTAGAGAACCTCGTTTTTACGCTATCAATATCATTAAACCAAGCATTCTTTCAAAATACGCTCGACTCTTTTAGTAATGCTTTTTAACTTTTCAATAGTTTGAAAATTATCTTTGTTTCACTATGAAAGGTAATCAACCGTTTTATTTCATTAAGGAAAAATTGATTACTGCTACAACTCAGCTGATCGATTTTTCTTCTAGCTTTTTCAAACAAGGCTTTGTTGTCATCATAATAATGATAAGGTTATGCTCCCATACGCTCAATAGTTTTTCATAAAATCGAAAGCAAAACACATCAGTTGGAAATGAGTGTTTCTTCAATCAATTGCTGTTCCATTTTCGATGACAGCACTTAATTGTTCGCGAGAATCAACCGCACTCCCTACGTTCTTCTTTTAAGAAATCACGCCATTTTATTTAACCAATCAGTCAGAAGTGGTTTGCTACCTAATTGATATCCGCGTTTTTTGCTTTGCTTGCTGAACTAAAATAAATATCTCGTTCAAAAGGTAAAGTGAGACAAAATAGAAAAAGATCTGAAACGAGTCCCTTCTTTTAATTCAAAATTCAATTTCACAGATAGGCTGTGTTTTCTCCCCAGACAGAATCTTCCCTTGATCAAAAAGCCACTTCACTTTGATGCACCAAACGCAATCAACCAAAAAGTGCGGTTAAAATCTGTTGAGAAAATCGGTTGTAATGTAGTGGAAGGTAAGTTTTCAAATGAACACAATGAGGTTAATTGTTCCGTCGTAGGTACGGGAATTATTAGTGTAGATAAATTGTACCTTCTGGACGGCTATGCAATCCACAAACCACTTTTTCCTGTCTGTTTTAAAAGTGAGTGTGAAATCATTATTTTTCTGACGGACACGCAATCCCCATTTTTGTTTAGCCAAAAATGGTCAGGGATAATCGAAATAGGTATTTCCCAGAAAGACTGTATTTTGTTCTAAGATATTGAATTGATTGAGATGTGTTTTTAGGTATCAAGCACTCAGAGGTAACTACAAGCTTTTAATTCAACTTCATTACTCATTTTATTTTTCCTTATCACTTTTAACTGTTTAAATACAGATAAATTTTATACAAATCAAGATCTTTTCGTATTTCATATAAAATCAGGTGATATGCAGCCGAAATTTTAACCCCTTGTTATGAGTAAAACACCTAGTGGCAATGAATAGTATTCTAGGATTATTTGCCCAGTCTCCTTTAAAACCACTGAGAAACATTCTGACAAAGTGACTGAATGTTGTGATTTATTAATTCCATTCTTCCAACATACCTTTGTAAAACAATGGGATGATGCAGAAAAACACTGTCTAGATATCTCTCAATGTGAACGTGAGGCAGATAGTTTAAAACGAGAAATTCGTTTGAAATTGCCTCGCGGTTTATTTTACCATTGATCGTGCTGGATTTACTCGAATTAGTCTACAACAAGATACAATTAGCTAACTATGCAAAAAGACATTGCGGGTCGTATGATTGGTCGCCAATTTGGAATTCCTGAAGAAATACAGGAAGAATTTTGCATTATGTACAACGTAGTTTGGATTCTATTCATCAAGCTCATTTAGTGATCGAAGAAATGGATAAACTACTTGAAACCGCTTTCAAAAGGCCGTGAACTGAAATTAGTGAATACCGCGATCCAAGAAGGTGATTCTATCGAAGATGACAGGATCAAAATGCAAATTAAATTACGCAAAATGCTATACACAGTGAAAGCCGTTATAACCCTATTGATGTGATGTTCTATATAAAATCATCGAATGGGTAGGCGTATTAGCCGATCAAGCTCAACGTGTTGGATCTCGCATTGAATTAATGCTAGCCGTTCCAATTTTGACGACATTAACTACAACATAGGAAATCACTATGGAAATTATTAATGCATACGGCACGTGGTTAGTCCGAATTACCGCGGCATTCTGGTTTTTATGGCATCGGCATTGGTGCCAACGACGTATCAAACTCAATGGGCACCTCAGTTGGTTCGGAACGATTACCGCCAAACAAGCAATCATTATTGCTCTCATCTCTGAATCTGCCGGGGCTTATTTGGCCGGCGGAGAAGTAACTGAAACCATCAAAAGTGGTGTAATCGATCCCACTCGAATGGTTTGTCGAGATGCCTGATGTATTGGCATTAGGATGCTTTCTGCTCTCTTTACGCGGGTGCTTGGTTGTTTATCGCCACCAAAATGGGTTGGCCTGTTTCGCACTCATACAATCATCGCACTTTAATTGGTTTTCGCTTGTGTTACGATTGGTCCAAGTTCTGTTGACTGGTCCACCATCGATGGGATCGTTGGAAGTTGGTTTATCACCCCCGTGATTGCTGGGCTTTAGCCTATACCATCTTTGCAAGTATCCAGAAACTCATTTTTTCGATACAGAAGAACCGCTGAAAAACGCACAAAAATATGGTCCTTACTACATGGCGATCACTGTATTCTACTTTGTATCGTTACCATGGCAAAAAGGTTTAAAGCACGTTGGTTTAAATCTTTCCAATAATGAAACTCTCGTTATTTCATTGCTCATCAGTGTTGTTGGTATGATTTTCTGTCATTTCTACTTCCGTGGTAAAATAACCTTACCTGCAAAAAGCAAGAAAAGGCTCATTCGGATCAGTAGAAAAAGATTTTTAGTATCTTAATGCTTTCTTACTGCTTGTGCTATGGCGTTCGCACATGGTTCTAATGACGTTGCTACATGCAATTGGTCCGCTTTCTTCCGTGGTATCACTCGTGCAAACATGGTGGGAAAAATCAGTAGCGGTGGAGATTTAGCTTGGTGGATTCATACCTTTTAGGTGCATTAGGTATCGCTGTGGCCTATCGCAATGGGGCAAAAAGTGATGGCAACCGTTGGATCAGGTATCGCAGATTAACCCCAAGTCGTGGTTTTTAGCTGCGCAATTTGCAACAGCGATGACCGTAGTAGTAGCATCTGCGTACGGTCTACCTATCTCACGACACAAACTTTAGTGGGTGCAATCTAGGTATCGGTTTCGCGCGTAGTTCGCAGCGCTTAACTTATCAGTTATCCGTAACATCACATAGGTTCATGGGTTGTGACATTGCCAGCGGGTGCATCTTCGCAATTATAATTTTCTACATTCTTCGCGCGATTTTCCATTAGTATAATTATTAAAAAGTGCGGTTATTTATTGTATTTTTCTGACCGCACTTCCTTCGCATGAATCTAGGAGTATTATGTCAAAAAGTGAGCAAACTTTTTATTTTCTTGTGTTTTACTGGGCTCAACCATTGGGACGAGTACTAAGCTGAAACGCAATATGTGACAGAAAATCCCCGAGACACCTATTTACGCCGTGGTGCTGGTGACCAATTTAAGATCGCTGGTGCAATTCAATCTGGCGAAGCGGTAACCATCTTGGAACAACAAGGAAAATACACCCTGATTCGTGATAATAAAAATCGCGAGGCGTGGATTTTAACCTCTGAACGAGTTCTCACACCAAGTAGCCGTAGAAAAAATCCAAAATTAAAAGCACAGGTACAAAATTAACGTTAAAGCTGAATCGTGTCGATTCAGATTGGCAACAACGCATAAACGAAATTCAACGCCGTAGCAAAACTAAGCTGAACAACAAAGCAGTGAATTGTGAGCAAAATTCTAACTTAAACGTGAATTAGAAATGATGAAAAATAAAAATCGTGATTTAGAAGCCATGCTTGATGCCAATAAACGTGAAATTGCGATTCAATGGTTTATTTATGGCGGTTCTGTGTTGGGCGTAGGTTTGTTAATTGGTCTAGTATTACCTCACATTTTACCTAGACGTAAACGCCGTGATAGCTGGTAATGACTCATCATTGAGGTAGGCATTTGCCTACCTTTTCTTTATATTTTGACGGGAGAGCAAAATGAAATTTATCTTGTCGGCGGTGCAGTGCAGTGATCAACTTTTAGGTTTACCGATTAAAGATCGTGACTGGGTTGTCGTGGGTGCCACCAGAAATGTTGTTAGCCCAAGGTTATCAACAAGTCGGCAAGACTTCCCTGTTTTTCTGAATCCTGCCAATCATGAAGAATATGCGCTTGCTCGTACAGAACGAAAATCGGGTAAAGGTTACACCGGATTTATTTGTGATTTTTCAGATGAGATTACACTTGAACAAGATTTAATTCGCCGAGATCTTACTATTAATGCTATTGCACAAGACAAAGATGGCAAGCTGCATGATCCTTATCATGGCGCAGAAGATATTCATCAACGTATTTTTACGTCATATTTCGCCCTGCTTTTTGCTGAAGATCCACTTCGTGTATTACGTGTTGCACGCTTTTGCGGCTCGCTTCCATCATTTTAGGTTTTTCTATTGCCGAAGAAACCCTTAAATTAATGACAGAACTCTCTGAACAAGGTGAACTCGCCCACCCTAACGGCTGATGCGAGTTTGGATGGAAACAGAAAAAGCATTAAACGAACCGCATCCTGAAATTTATTTGAAACGCTACATCAAGTCGGTGCACTCAAAGTGCTCTTTTCCTGAGATTGCCGCCTTAGACGGTGTACCGAACCAACCAAATACCACCCTGAAATTGACAGTTTCATTCATACCATGCTCTGTATTGCAACAAGCGGTTAAACTCACAGAAAATACCAATTTGAATAAAAAGTGCGGTCCGTTTTGCGCGCAATTTGTCACGATCTGGTAAAGCCGCTACCCCAAAGAGAATTGGCCAAGTCATCATGGTCACGAAAAAGCGGGATTAAACCGACTCGTTTATTATGTAAACGCCTTTAGAGTGCCTAATTATATTCAAGAATTATCCGAATTAACTCATGAATATCACGTATGTGCAAAAGCCTTAGAACTCTCGCCTGAAACAGTGGTGAAACTCTTTAATACGTTTGATGTTTGGCGTAAACCTCAGCGCTTCGAAGAATTTCTATTAGTATGTTTATCTGATACTGCGGGCGAACGGGCTTTGAAAATCAAAAGAATATCCACAAATTGATTATCTCAAAGCGCTCTATCGAAAGCTGCCCTTGCTGTTGATGTACAGCAAGTCATTGCAGATGGTTTTGAAAAACAAGGTATTCGAGATGAATTAACGCGTCGAAGAATTGCCGCGGTGAAAGCGGAGAAAACACGGCTTAAATGCTTAATCCAGCTTTACTAAAAAGTATCCACCCTTACAATATGTGCAAAATTTTTAGTAAATATGTTATGAAATTATTAAATCTCTCTAGCACCTGCATTTGCAGGTGTGATCTTATCCGCTTGTACTCTTGATGCAGAGCGCCCAACCGATGTTCAACATATCGATAAAAACCGATGTGCGTGGCAACAGCACCTCATCAAACAAATTCAATCTTATAGCACCAAAGGACAAATTGGTTACATCAGTCCACAAGAGCGCTTTTTCGAGCCGCTTTGAGTGGCAATATCAAAATCCGAAAGCCTATAGTTAAAACTTTGTTCTATGATCAGCAAAACAACGCTAACTATGGAAATGCATCCAAACGGGATGACAATTTCAGATAATAAAGGTAACCAACAATCTGATAAAATGCCAGAGTATTGTTACGCGAAATCATCGGAATGGATGTGCCATTAGAGCATTTATCTCTTATTGGTTAAAAGGTCAGCCAGCTGATAATGCAGATTACCAAGTTGGAACAAATCATCTTTTATCCGAATTTAGCTACCCACTTGATGGATCGATGTGGACAGCCGATTACTAAAGTTATCATGCAGATAATTCGATGCTCTGAAAATATTCTGTTAAAGAACAAAAAGTACATCGCAAAACCCTAAAAATTCGTGTGGATGAATGGGCGTTCTAATGAAAACACATCACTTTTCAACGCACTTTCAACTTCTCTTGAAAGCCAGAATCGCTTTTCCAAGCCCCTAAAACTCAATTTATTTCTCACATAAACGGTAAAGCTGCCAAACGTTGCCATCAGTTTCATCAAAACGCTTTTCCAATTTCTTGATTTCGAGGATTGGCTCACTCATTGATATTCGCTAAGATAAAACAAATCCCACATCACACCAGAAATTCCTGGCCACCTTATGAGTAAAATTTAATCTATCGTGCAGCGATACTACTACAAGAAAACAGGCTGTACGCTCGAGTGCAACAATTCATTTAGATAAAAAATTCTGCCAATGGGCGGTGGTATGGTGGCAGTTCATCCAATGGCAGACGACTCCTTGCTTTAAACTATTTATGCGCAAACTAATTTATCTATTGATGAACTTGCCGAGATTGGGCTAAAACTCAGGGCTGATGCTGCCTATCTTCGTTCATGATAGCCGCTTTTGCAGAAGGTGTGGTGAAAAATTCAATACTGCGAACCACAAGAAAAATATTATGTGTACTAAAACCTGAAACTGCAATTTCTACTGCAGTGGTCTTTAGTGATCCCTGATTTGCCTCGCAATACAGAAAAAGATCCTTGCCCGAACTTTTTGAATCAACCGTTTGCAAACGATTGCGAAAAAGTCGTGCGAACTCAATATCCTGAAGTTGAAAAAGCCCTACTATGGTTGCTACATGCAGCAGCTAGATTAACGGAACTCGGAGCTTTGTGTTTTTGCTGAATTTAATGATGAAAATCAGACAAGTTGTTTTCCAACAAAACCGAAGGAATTTTTCGGCTTTGTTGCTAAAGGATTAAACGTTTCACCATTACATGTGATGTTGAAACAACTCTCGACCAACCAATCAATCTACACTCAAACCTGAGGTTATATAAAATGCTGGACATTAAACTCTTTTGCTGGAAATGCTACGCCTGAGCTGGCGAAAAAGATTTCTGAACGTCTTTGCATTTCATTAGGCGATGCCACTGTTGGACGCTTCTAGCGATGGTGAAATCCAAGTGCAAATTAATGAGAAATGTGCGTGGTGCGAGTGTTTATTATTCAATCTACTTGTGCACAACGAATGACAGCCTGATGGAATTGATTGTAATGGTTGATGCTTTACGTCGTGCATCTGCCAGCCGTATTACTGCCGTTGTTCCTTATTTTTGGTTATGCTCGTCCAAGATCGTCGTGTACGTTCTGCTCGTGTGCCAATCACTGCCAAAGTGGTAGCAGATTTACTTTCAACAGTAGGGATTGACCGCGTATTAACTTGTGACTTACACGCAGAGCAAATCAAGGTTTCTTTGATATACCTGTTGATAACGTATTCGGTCTCACCGGTTTTGACTTGATGATATCTTGAAGAAAACAGATCTTGTCAATCCTATCGTTGCTTTCTCCGGATATCGGTGGTGTTGTTCGATGCTCGTGCAGTCGCGAAATTATTAAATGATACAGAGATGGCGATTATCGATAAACGTCGTCCACGTGCAAACGTATCACAAGTTATGCATATTATCGGGGATGTCAGTGATCGTGATTGTATCGCTGTATGATGATATGATTGATACAGGTGGTACGCTATGTAAAAGCGGCTGAAGCATTAAAAAGAACGCGGTGCCAAAACGCGTGTTGCTTACGCAACTCACGCCGTATTCTCTGGTGCAGCAGCACAACACTCAGCGAGACGATGCCATTGATGAAATCGTGGTAACGGATGCTGTGCCACTTTCACCTGAAATGAAAGCGCTTGGTAAAGTACGCGTGCTGACTCTTTCAACTATGCTTGCTGAAGCAATTCGTCGTATCAGCAATGAAGAATCTATTTCAGCAATGTTTGAATAATTCTTTTCGCTTAGCATTCATTTTAAAAAGTGCGGTCAGAGAAAATCCAATGTTTTTGACCGCACTTTTTATGCTTCAACTAAAAATAAGGCAAAAAAGTGCTCTACTGGGGCACTATTTCTCAAAGTAAAATAGATGTCGGCTATTTAAAAATAGCGACTTGTTTTTAGTGATTTAAGAATACAGCAAAGTCCTTTATATTGCAAATAAAGTGTTCAAATTTGTGAGCTAAATCACGCTTTTTCTTCACTTTTTATGTTTAATCGTTTTCAGTAGTAAAAAGAGGAGCATACAGCTCCTCTTCTCTAGAAATAGAATTAAATTAACCGTTAATAAATTTTTTCGCCTAATTCAATATCCGCACGCAATGTTGGTAACATTGCTTTCTAAAAGCTTCTTGTTCAAATTTGCTAAGGTACCGATTGGTAAAATTTCTTCTACCCCTTCTTTACCTAAACGTACAGGTTGAGCGAAGAAACGTGCGTATTTGCCATCACCTTCATATAAGTACATTCAACCACAGTTTCGCCACTAAGCCTTTCACTAATGAACGTGCAAAACGTGCCGCAGCTTGAGCCATAGAAAGTGTCGCAGAACCGCCACCTGCTTTTGCTTCAACCACTTCGAGTACCTGCGTTTTGGATACGTTTTGTTAATGGTGCAATTTCTCTTCTTTCCATTCCAGCATATTGAACTTGTGAAAGTAATGGAAGAATAGTTACACTGAGTGTCCACCAATGACTGGTACGCTTGTACGAGAAACATTTAAGCCTTTTAATTCCGATACGGAATGTTTCAGAACGTAATACGTCCAAAGTGGTTACACCAAATAATTTACGTTTGTCGTAAACGCCCGCTTTTTCAATACTTCTGCAGCAATCGCAACAGTCGTGTTCACAGGGTTGGTAATAATGCCTACACAAGCTTTTTGGACAAGCTTTTGCAACATGTTCAATTAAGTTACGCACGATACCCGCATTGATGTTGAAGAGATCTGAACGATCCATACCCGGTTTACGTGCTACCCCTGCAGAAATTAAAACGACATCAGCACCTGAGTGCAGGTGTTTGGATCTTCTCCGCAAAACCTTCTACTTTCACCGCTGTTGGAATATGACTCACATCTTTAGCCACACCTGGGTGTCACTGGTGCGATATCATCACAGTGCTAATTCACTTTCAGCGGGTAATTGTAATTTAAGTACTAAGGCTAATGCTTGACCAATACCGCCTGCTGCGCCTAATGCTGCAACTTTCATAAAATACTCCTTATGTATTAATTAATCCCTAACTAGGTAGGATTTTTAAAGTCTTAGCCATTAAATTACAAACAGAAATTCAATAATGCGATCTGAGCTCAAACTTTTCAAACGGCAAATTTATTTTAATTGCCTAAAATGAATTTTTATGCAATTCTTATGCAAATTCTATACGAGAATCACTATGTCAGATCAATTAACAAAAAGCCTTTAAAGAACTGCTCCATCAAGAACGATTTGCTTTCTCAGAGTGAAATTGTTGATGCTCTAAAACCAAGGATTTCAAAGCATTAACTAGTCTAAAGTTTCCCGCATGCTAAGTAAATTTGGTGCGGTTAGAGCAAGAAATACGAAAAATGGAAATGGTGTCATGCTTACCAAGTGAATTAAGTGTCCCCGCCACCAGCAGTCCATTAAAAATTTGGTTTTGGATATTGATCACAATGATTTTGTTATCGTCATTAAAACCTCTCCAGGTGCCGTACAGTTGATTGCTCGCTTATTGGATTCCATTGGTAAACCTGAAGGCATTTTTAGGCACGATTGCAGGAGATGACACCATTTTGTGACACCAACAAAAGACACAACAATTAAATCGCTTTGGGACAAATTCAAACGCTCTTTGAAAGCAATCTATAATGAATATCTTAGTGGCCGGTGGAACCGGATTTTGTTGAGAACCCCTTAGTCAAATCGCTTCTTTCACGTGGCGATAGTGTAACAGTATTAACTCGCTCTGTGAAAAAGCCCAAACTATTTTCCTGAAAAACACCGCAATTTTTGACCGCACTTTCAACACTCAAAGACTTAAATGAATTTGATGCGGTCATTAATCTTGTCGATGAGCCAATCTTCGATAAAAGATGGACAATTCAACAAAAGAGAAACTGCGTCACAGTCGCGTTGATTTAACCCAACAGATTGTTAAACTCATTAACCAAAGTGAGCATCCGCCTTCCTTGATTTCAGGCTCAGCAACCGGAATTTATGGAGACGGTGGCGAGATGTACTCACTCGAAAATTCGTATCCAAGTAGTCAATTTACCGCACAACTTTGTATTGATTGGGAAAATGCAGCAAAACAAGCTAACACAAGAGTCTGTTTAGTCAGAACAGGATTAGTGCTTTTCTCCAAAAGGCGGGCTTTTGCAAAATGCTCACTCTATCGCTTCGGGATTAGGTGGCAAATTAGGGAATGGCAAGCAATATTGGAGCTGGATCGCATTAGAGGATATGGTAAAAGGATTGATGCCGATCATAGCAATTGTGAAGGGCATTTAATTTACCGCGCCACATCCCGTTAAAAATAAGACTTTTAACCAATTATTAGGTCAAGCATTACATCGGCCTTGTTTTGCTCAGTACCTCAATTTTTGCTCGTCTCTCTCTCGGGCGAGCGAGCGTATTCTTTTAGATAGCCAAAAACGCCTATCCAAAACATTTGTTAGATTGCGGATTTCATTCCAATACTCTGAATTAAATGATTACTTTCACAAATGCTTTTAAAATCTAAAGGCTGGTCAAAACCAGCCTTTTATTATTTTTCATTACGCTAAATATTCAAAAACTCTCCCACGGTGTGGAAAGATCCAAATACCAGCACAATGTCATTTTATCCGCATTTTTAACTGCCTTTGTACACCTTCAGCCACAGAGTCTTCAGAAACACTTTTTGCTGATGGGCAAACTGTTGTTAATTTTTGCATTTAAATCATCACCTGATTGACCTCGGTAGCCGCCTAATGTTACACAATGCCATTGGTCAATAACGAAAGTCAGTTGGGAAAAACACCGACTCCGCATCTTTATCTTTTTAACATTCCGCAAACGGCAATGATGCGACCTGATATTTGTGCCTTAAGTGCGGTCAATTTTTCGACTAAATATTTTGCCGCATGAGGATTATGCCCCCATCGATGATCCTTTTGGTAACTGTGAATAAGGAGCACTCAAGCGAGCTGCCAATTTTTCTAGCTGATTACTTTCAATTGTTGGAAACGACCTACCAATTCTACTTCAATTAATGAACGTTTAATGGTCTCGACAGAAATATCAAAAGGTAATTGCTAACAGCCGCCAAAGCGGTTAGCTGCATTAGCTAATGGAATTTGGCAAAACGGTAGATTTTCTAACCGCACTTTGTTGCTCTGCCACATCCAAGTTTGCTCATTGGCTTTAAACGACCAATTAACATCTCGACGTGAAACGTGGCAATGTAATTTCTCCGCTTGTTCTAACATAGGTCGCGGGACATTTGGTTCGCCAATCACTAACCGAGTTTATTAGCGCGGAAAATACCCTGCTTTTTCAAAGCTAATTTCTTCACGCGTTGAACCTAGAAAAATCCAGTATGATCAATATCAATACTGGTGATGACCGCCAGATCATTATCGACAATATTCGTTGCGTCCAAACGTCCACCAAGCCCACTTCTAAAATCACAACATCAAGCTTCGCCTGTTTAAATAAATGCAAAGCCGACAACGTGCTAAATTCAAAATAAGTGAGAGACTGCGTTTTATGTTTTTCGATAAAATCAAAAGAAGCAGTATGCATTTCATCTGGCAAGTCTTGATTTTGAATACGAACCCGCTCGTTATAACGCAACAATGCGGTGAAGAATACACGCCAACACGCAAACCGTGATTTAACAAAAATCGTTTCAAGCAAACGACAAGTCGTGCCTTTGCCATTTGTCCCCCACCGTAATTACATAAGGTGCGGGATTCAAAAGATCCAATTCTTCTGCCACTGACTTAATACGCTCTAGCCCTAAATCAATCGCTTTGAAGTGACTGTTTTCAATAAAGAAAGCCACTCAGCGAGTAGCGAAGTGGCTTTTAAACTCATGTATTAGGCATTTTCAACAACTTCTACTTCAACAAAAAGGTGAAGGTTGATTGGTAAGTTTGCTTAAAAAGGTTTCCAAGGGTTGAACGCATTTCTGAACGTTTCACGATCATATCAATCGCCCCTTTCTCAAGTAAGAATTCACTACGTTGGAAGCCTTCGGTAATTTCTCACGTTACAGTTTGGTTCGATTACACGTGGGCCTGCAAAACCAATTAATGCTTTTGGCTCAGCGATGTTTACATCACTAACATGGCAAAACTTGCAGATACCCACCTAATGTTGGGTCGGTTAATACTGAAATAAACGGCACGCCTTTTTCAGCATTTTTGCCAAACCGCACTGGTTTTCGCCATTTTGCATTAAGAGAAAAGAGCTTCTTGCATACGTGCACCACCACTTGCAGAGAAACATACAAATGGACAGTTTAATTCCCATTGCTTTTTCTGCCGCTTTTACAAATTTTGAACCCACAACAGAGCCCATTGAACCGCCCATGAAACTGAAGTTAGATGCAGCAACAACTCTAGGCATGTTGTAAAGTGTACCCTGTCATTGTGATTAACGCATCTTTTTCGCCCGTTTCTTTTTGAGCTGCAGAAATACGATCTTTATATTTTAAATCTTTAAATTTAGAATATCTTTTGGTTCTAAATCAGCCGATAATTCTTGGCTTGAACCTTCATCTAACAAGGCTAAAAAGGCGCTCACGAGCATCAATACGCATATGATGACCGCATTTTGGACAAACATATAAATTACGTTTTACTTTTCACCGTAAAGAACTTGTTCACAAGAGGTACATTTTGTCCAAACTCCCTTCTGGTACGTTAGCTTTTACGTGATGCAGAGGAAGAGGTTCCTTTGCTAAAAATTCTATCAATCCAGCTCATTTTACCTTTTTTATTAACTAGAAAAGTTTGCGTATTTAATCATAATTTAGTGAAATTTGCTAGTCAGATGAGATTATCTTCTACAAAAACAAAGGGCCCTAAATTTTTCTGTGGAATCGCAAAATTTTTTCAGGGTAAATGACATTCACTAAATATAAGCCTTCAGGTTTCGCTGTTGGCGCGGCCAATTTACGATCTTTTTGCTCTAACAACCATTTCATCCACTCAACAGGTTGCTTACCTGCGCCGACTTCAATCAAGCTTCCCACAATGTTGCGTACCATATGATGCACAAAAGCATTGGCTTGAATATCCACAACTAACGTACTGCCCTTTTCGCACCACATTTAAATGATGCACATTTCGCCAAGGGGTATTCGATTGACATTGTGCCGCGCGGAAAGAGGAAAAATCATTTTCGCCCAATAAAAACTGCCCCGCTTGGTGCATTTTCTTTTCGTCTAAATCTAAATGGCAATGGGTAATCCCTTCCGGCAAAATGGCTAGAACGTAATTTATTGCAATACAAAAATATAACGATAACGACGCGCGGTTGCCGAAAAACGGGCGTGAAATTCATCATCCACCACTTTTTGCCCAACTCACTGAAATGTCATCAGGGCAAATTCGCGTTAGTACCAAATACCCATGCTTTTTCGGGGCGAACTGCTGTAGTTTCAAAATGCACTACTTGTCCTGTGCCATGCACACCAGAGTCTGTTCTGCCCGCACAAAACACTTCAATTTTTCATTTGCCACGAAAGATAACGCTTTTTTCTAATTTTTCTTGTACACTGCTCACTTTCTCTTGTCGCTGCCAGCCACAATATTGTTTTTCCGTTATATTCAATACCTAAGGCTATCTTCATTGGAAAATACTCCAAAAATGATTTCAAATTTGACCGCACTTTGCCCTAAAAAGAAAAACACCAATAACTCATCATTATTGGTGTTCTTATCTAAAGCTAAAAATTAAGCACGTTTGAAGTCAAAACGTACAAATTTTTTAAACACCAATTTTTAACTAATAAAATCAGCTTATTATACATCTGTAATATTTATTTCGAAACACTATACATTTTTCCGAAACTACTAAAAAGTTACAGGGTTGTAATAATGCCATAAAATAAGGCGTAAAGACATTCGGATACTTCAAGTCGCTGAACTTAGATTAGAAATAAATGCGGCCAAAATTGACCGCATTTTATTCATTAAATTATATCTTCAATGTAACTGTAATCCTCCACGTTGAAATCACTCGCCACGCTCAAATCAACTTCTCACGGTCAATGCGAGCTTTCTCGGCCAGCATTGCGGTTTTTGCATCAACATAAATTGATTCATCAAGGTTCGCAAGTGATAGATGGCTGTTGCGTTCAAATGGTTTATCAAGCAAGGCTGTAAACCCATTTTTATTTACATAAACTTTAATGCTGAATCTCTAATCTAATATTTGCGCTTTAGCTCTAATGCCTTCGAGATAATTCTCTGTGAGCCATTTTGCGAGATATTTATAAGTGGCTTTTATCGCGTTCTGCTCGCTCTTGTTGCTCTTTTGCGTTCACGTTCTTTACGTTCTTGTGCTGCATCAATATCACTCATCTGCTCTTGGTCAAGCGCTGCGGTAATTGTTTCGGCTTCAAGTCGATATATAGGGCGAGATAAAATTCATATGCGGTATTATTGGCGCTAACCGACAATGTTTCACCTGTTTCAATTAAACTTACATTACTATATTGAGATTTAATACAAATAGCATGTTGACATTCTTGCGGTAAGTTAATTACTGCTTTAATATCATACATTAGATATTTTTCTGGTTTCTGCAGGTACAACAATTCTGACCGCTTTACAGTCTTGCTTTTAAGCTTTTTCAATATCAAATCCAAGCTTTGCCACGTCTTGACCAAGTTGGTAAACAAAGCCTTGTTCTTCTTTAGTTGGTTTTGCCATGATAATAGTCCTCTTTTTCCTTGTTGATAGATTTTTAATAAATATTGATTGTAAGCCTCACTGGTGGTCCATGAAAGGCTTAATCTTGACCGTAATATTCGGTCTTGATCGTTTAACTAACTGAATAATCATCTCGCCTCCGTCACATCGTGGATAAGCGTGAATTCACCACCTGCGAGCGTTCTCACCAATCCTTGCGGGCTTGTACACTGCAAAATCCCAGCTTGCAGTTTCCATTTCGCACCTAGTGTTTTTATCGTGTGACAATGTGACGGTTACTAGATTTTTCGCTTACAGTAATCTCACCTGTTTTGGTTGATAATTTGATAATCTCGCCTTTCTTTGGCTCAATCCATATCGAACTTACTACCAGTTAAATCACTTTTCTGCTCGTCATCTTCTAGGATTTCGAAAAGTCCACCCGTCATCATCACCACGCACTGTTTCTAGCTCAATGTTTTTCCATCTTTGCTCCAATAAAAACCGCACGATGATTACTCAAAGTGCGGTTGATTTTAGTTAAGGTTGATTAGATTACTATTTGTCCATTCTCTTCAGATAAGCATAAATCCGTTCTAAATCAATTTGCTCTGTTGTTTTCCCAATATCCTCTTTTAGTTAATGGCTTTTTTCATCAGCTCTTTAGCTGCTACTGCGATCAATCCATTTATAATCAGAGATGATTGGCGTAAAGTTAGTCACTGAACCGTCACTATCTTCGCCAGTGCCTAATACATACTTGGCATTGATTGAGCCATCTTCCTGTTTGGAGTATGCGGCGATAGCTGAATACATTGGATTTAAGATTTTATTGAATGTTGTCATTTTTACTCCTATTAATAACCTGTAATATCAACAATAATAGCATTGGCAAAAAAATGAATCATCGTTATATGTGATACCAATTCTTCCAATTCCTCGCGTGTCATAATTAACAGTATTAAAAGCTAATATTGTTATCGACCCTAACACTTCTCATTATCTGTCTGCAATAATCAGGTGTGATGTTAATACGAAACCCGTAATTTTCACAAAATAACACCATATTTTCGCCCGTATGGTGTAGGCTCTGTGAAAAACCTCTATTTATATTTGTATCAATGTTTTTATTGGACGTAAAAATTTGTGATTTGATGAAAACACAACCCGTCCATTGCGATCATAAGTTTTCTATTCCATATCCACTCGTTCTTGATGTATTTGTATTAAATATTAAATAATCAACACGTGTTGCATTTGGACTATAAAAACAATATTTCCACCGTGAGTTGGACAATATCACCGTTACAATTTGATATAACAACAATATCATTATCCCCTACTGATATTTCGCATAGTGTGTTTGAAAATGTAGATGTTCCCGTCTTTGTAAAGACATACTTAAAAAGCGTCATTAACATCTGTAATACCCGAAAATCCGTACATTAATACATCCCCATAATAAATTCTAATTAATGGTCTATTTTTTTAAGTTCAGGTGTATAGCGAAAATCAGCAGGCGATTTAACAACACCTGTAAATCTATTCCCGTTTATTACACCACCCGAAATATATGGAATATCGACCGCTATTGCAGTTTGATGTGATAACTCTGGATTGTTTGACGATATGATAATTGGTATGAATACAGCTTGCCCGTTAGGAGCATTGATATATATATCAAAGTTTCCTAAATTTACGTCTCTATATCCTACATATCTAAATAATCTATCACCAGTAGAAAGTTATATTTCCGTAATTATCATAAGTTTCTATGCCATATCCACTCACTTTATTACCCTTTTTCCTATGTTTTAATAAAAGCCATATCGAAATAGATAGAGCAATAAGTATCAAAATTAAATAAATCATAATCTACCTATCTTAACTCTAACAGCACCGTTATAATCATAAACAATAATATTGTCATTATTAATAACCATACCAACATTACCTGCCGAAGATCTCATTTCTGCTTGCCCGTTGTTATACACCTTAAATCTATTATTGATGTTAAGTGTCCCACCGTTAATGTTGCACCAGTAATTGTACCGCCATTGATATTATTACCATTGATATAAGTACCAGTGATTGTTCCTGCGTAATTCGACCAATGTCCGAACTAATAGCGGATAGACTGTTCACGTTTAATCTTATCGGATGTTAATGACCGTGTAGCAATATGGTCTGCTCCGATACTACCAACGGCAATATGTTTCGCTGCTACGCACCAGCTGCGATATTGTTAGCTGTTACGCTATCCGCACCAAGCTGTTTAGTGGTAATCGTGTTGGATACAATCGAACCGCCATCAATAGAGGTGATTGAGGTTTCTCGCCAAGGACTAGGGTGTATTTTTGATTTGGATTCACCTCTTCAAAAGCATTGCTCTAGCCATATAGTTGTCTTGATATGCTTGCTTGTAACCAAATCGCGCAATACGGAATATTAAGCAGACCACGCCAGATTCTGGGGCTTTAAACTTGACAAAAGCTCGATGTGCGTTATTCACGTCTAAGCCATTGGCAAAATGTAGTGATGAAGCCTCGTCCATATCTTCGCTATAATTAAGCAATATCCGATCTCGCTCATAAATAATTTACTATTATTAATCAAACCAAGATACTGCGTGCCGTCTGCACTATATCTCTCTGCCAGTAAATATCCACCGCAATGATGACAACCTACATAAGTTGAAAATATGTGAGGTTTTTGTCGAGGATAACATTACCAATACCCGTGCATTATCTATCCAGTGTTGGTTGTTTTTGCTATCAGTGGCTAACTGCGCAAATCCATTTACAGTCCATCTAGCAAGCTAAACGTCTCATTCTTATACTGACCATCCCTTGGTCGATAGACTTGGTTTGTGTCATGCCGCAGATTCACATACTGCACACCTATACTACCTGCCGTCCAGTATTTTCCGATTTCTTTGTTGTAGAGAACAAACCCGTGCCAACCGTCAGAATTACCAGTAAATAAAGGATTTTTAAGTAAATTACCACCAGTCCCAAGGCGAGCTTTTCGCCTGTGATTTGAAGTTGCCGCAATGTGTTCAGCTCGTACCGCTCCAGCTTGTAATGCACCAGCTCCGATTGTGTTTGCACCCAATTTGGTCAGCTTGTAGAGTGCCAACTAATTGCGTTGTTTTAATACGGATACCACTTGCATCAATACCATTCTCAAGGTATTTACTGCCGTTCCACGTGTAAAGTTTACCGTCTGCAGTGTTGTAAACTTGTTTGTGTCCTTGATACTCATCAACATTTAAACCACTAACCGTTTTAATTAAGTCAAGGTTGCGAGCTGGTAAAGCCGTGTCGATTACTTCGTTTACAATGTTTTTGAGAGTTTTTGTTTAAAACCTCTAACTCTGCATCAATATCAACTGAACTTTCGCCCTTAGTGCCAGTCATCTGATTAAATGGGCCAACGTTCACACCTCTAGTGTGTCTTAGCCAGTAGTATCTAACCTGATTAGCTCCAACTTCGTGCGTGTAAACTCTAGAATTTACTTTAGTTAGCAAATCTAGCGGTTTTATATCATCGGTTTCACTGACGTAAATCTCTGTCGCTGTGGCATCATTAATCCAATCCCACTCGATTGTGATATTGCCTAGTCCGCCAGTAACTCTAACGCCTGTTGGCGCTGGAGGTTTATCAATAACAAAGGTTTGCGTTCTTTCGCTTAATAATTCACCGCTCTCACTCTTAACTTGGATAACAATGGTATATTCACCATTCTCAAAATCATCAAAGCTAACATTGAGCGATGACTGCCCTAGACGAACATCATATAAAGCACCGTCTTTGTAGATTTTGATGTCGTATTTAACTAATCCACTTCCGCCCGTAATGTCGGTAGAAACCAATCACTTCCGTCTTGATTAACATTGACATTAATATTGCTAATCTGTGGAACGCTTAAAATTGAAGTTGCTCTAGGTTCAAACTCGCACTGTTATCAACAAATCGCCTCTTTCTGTGGCTCGTGCTGCACAGGCTGTAATGGTATATTTGCCTTTTCTCTTCCTCTTTGACGGTTAAAGCCTTAAATAACTGACTTGTTACCTGTTGAGTGAGATAGCGACCGACACCATAAACCTCTAGTCGGTTGGAGTTTGGTCTAGGTAACTTCCGCACCTTTCGCAGAGATAATCTTAATATCTTGATGTTTAGCATTTTTGATTGATGTAGCTAAAGTAACTAGTACCATTGACAGAAATTTCTCTATCAGAGTGACTTTCTTGCCATCAACTGATAAAAACTCGACCACCAATGTTTGTGCCAGCGTATACGTGTCCGATACTCTAATAATGTCACCAGGGGATATGCATTAATCCCTCTGTGCCGACAGTAAAAGGTAACAGTCTTAGTTTCTAGCTTTTCAGTTTGAAGTAACCATAAACCCGTGCGATGATGCTTGACCTCTAGATGTACAACCAAAAGGCGGTTATTTTCTTAACATTTAATCCATTCTTGCGAATAGAATCATCGTCGAAACATACTCAATCATTCTCTCGTAAGAGCTGTTTTTTTGTCCACATACTCAACTTGGATTGCGTTGTGACGAGCTTTCTTGGCTGAAAATGTGTAGTTAAACTCCCCATTCTCTACGTTTGCGTTTGTGTATGTCAAACGGGGTCATAAAGGTCGATCCATTACTGCCGTTAATTGCTGACCGTTCCAAACTGGCATCGCTCGGAAGATTGAACAAATATCATTAATCACATCATACGCAGAGCGCTGTTCTGTTAGCCAAGCATTACAGGTCATTCGTGGCTCTTTACGCCAAAACCATCTGGAACTAATTGGTCACAATATTGAGCAACTTGATATAAAGTCCATTTATCAGCTCCGAACTCGCCTAGTCTATTTCCTAATCCGTAACGTTTGTTTGTGACAATATCAAACAAAACCCAAGCAGGATTGATCGGTCCAATCTATTTTAAATGTACCATCCCAAACACCAGAATATTGTCTTGTTCTAGGATTGTAGTTGCTAGGATTTTGACCTTAATCCCCATAATGTCGTAGGTTCGTGTCGGGGAGGTTGCTGAAATACTCAGAGTCAAATTTTACGCCAACCAAAGCGGTGTTTGGATACGTAAAAGACTGTATCAATAACTTCTGTATAACTTGACCATAATGTGTTATTTTTGAAGTCTTTGAGAGTTACTATCTTCGGTTAATCGCTCAACCTTAATAGTAAATGGAACGGGCGGCAAATCACCAAATGTGTGCTGTTGGAGGTATTGAGAGCTATATTTACCAACAATGGTTACAGGGTAAGACTTACTCCGATAGTAATAACTAGATTAACTACGAGCCGTTAATATCTCCGTTATCCTCCATCTTAGAAAGAGCCTGGAACGCCAATAGTAAATCTTAATCTGGAAACCTTGCTGTCTGTAATAGTCCTTGTTATAGGCAGATTTCTTCGCACCTGTGCCGATACAGGTACTTCTTTTTCTGATGCACTAAATCCACTAAGCACATCTTGAACCTGTCCGCCAATTCGTCCTTGCAATGAAACATTTTTGAAGTTGAACGAGCCATTTTTATTTTTGAACAGGTGTATTGTCTCAAAATAGACGGACTTCATGCCGTCTGCTAAAACCAACTACCTCGCCCTCAGAGATAACTTCAACGATTTTAATTAACTGTTTACTTCGGCTTGTTTCCTTTGCTTCAGCTGGCGTGTGTGACGCTACCTGCACCGCTTCCAGTGTTAGCTTCAGGACTGAGTACAGTGCCAGGGCTAGGACTACCACCGCCTCTTCACTACCTTTGCCATTTACAGCCCTTGCTGCTATCCAGGATGGATCTTTCCATTCTTATCTCTGTGTCTTTTTAAACCAGCGTTCCCAGTACCGCTATTGCCAGTACCGCTATTACCAGTGCTGCCAGTATTAACAGTGTCGCTAGCGGTTGGTTTGATTGGTATCTTCCGCGGTAGATGTGGCTGGCTCTCTCTCGACATCCATAGTCTCAACGCCTTGAGAGATTACAAGCGTACCGGTTCTGATTAACCCCGTAAGCGAGAGGCATAGATTTACCCTGCGCCACCATGTTGGAGAGGTTTGAAAAAGCTTGTTGATTGCTTTTTCTCCTCCTGCTTGACTTTTCGTGCTTTCAGGCTTTACTGCACCTGTTGGCGTTACACCTCTCATTGTTGGCATTTTTGTGGGCATTTGAGCTACTCCACCAAGCAACATTGATGCACCCTAATCCACCAATCATCATTGCTGAAGTTGAACCAGAACACCAAACCCAAGAGGTCCTAACACTAACGCACCTGCAATGATTGCTGCACCTGCAATCACCCTACGCAATCCACTACGCTTCGAGCCTTTTAGCGTTGGTGTGAAGTGGACAGTTGCATCGTCTTTTAGCTTTTTGGCTTAATCCTTGCTCTAGATAGCGACTGTCTAGATACTCTCGCCCAACTCTTACAGTGAACAATCCCTGCTGAATAAACTGTCTTAGCTTCGGGATTTTGACTTGTTAGAGCGTGTACTACTTCAGCAGGTGTTTTGCAGTCTAGATTAAATTCAGATCCAAACTGTTTAAGGCTGCCGTAAAATCTAACGTTGACCATTCTCTGTATCTCCAAATACTGTGAGTGTGCTTAAGCCAATAACCATCGTACAAATCACGCTTAGATAATCGTTTTGGCGCGTGATGCAATACCATCTGATTGCCTACGTAAATCGCAGCGTGATTAGGCACATCTGAAACCAATACTGATTAAAATCACATCACCAATTTGTGGCTCGCTAACTTTACTCAAATCCGTGCTTTTCCATGTTGTCAAGTAGAGATCGAAACCATCTTCCCACCAGTATTCTTGCCGCTCAAAGTTTGGGGAATTCACGACCAGATAAACGGTAAAAATCTCTGAATAGCGTGTAACAATCCATTTCACCGTGATTAAACTCAGACCGATTAAGAATGGAATTTTTCGGGAAAATATGAGTTTGCTCATCGCAAACTAACCAGAAATCTAACTGACTATATAACTGCGTTTGTAAATCGGCTTGGGATAACTTTGGCTCGCCTTGTGGGTGAGAATGAACCAATGCCACAATCTCGCCTTTCTCTGTTGCATTGATGTAATCTTCTGGCGAAATTTCAAAGTGGTTTTCTTTATCTTCTGCCGTGTTTTCGCAAGGTATAAAAACTTTTTCATCGCCTACTAAAACAACAAAACCACAGCTTTCCTGTGGTTTTTGATTTTGAGTATTTGATTATCTCGTTGTGTAACTTACCGTCCATCGCCTACCCCAATTTATCAACGCTGACAAATCCGCCATAGTTGTGCGTGTTGTTTCTTAGTTTGCAGCCAGTCAATAAACCACTACACTTATCCTTTTTGTGGGTCAGTGGTTGGTTGGTCTTTTTCATCTGCCACTGCCTTGCCTGTATAACCACATTCAACACTTCGGTATAACCAACTACAAGTCGTTGTAATCATTCTTGCGCCAATTAATGCGCTATCAGTTTCAGACAGTGAGGCTAGAGTAAATTGAGCAATACTTCGGTTGAGCGAAGATAATTGCTCAATTAAGAAATAACTCAACGCTTCCTGTGACGGGTCGACTTGCTTGTTGCCACCATCGAAATTTACCGCATCTAGATAATGCATATAGACTAATCTTCGTCTAACGATACCGCTAAGCACTGATCGAACCTAGTTACAAAGCGCGGTAACAAATCCATCCACGTACCAATCGTTAATGTTGGTCGGTTACTTGGTCCATTACCTGACAACTCAAAGCCATCTGCTTTTTACACCAAAAAGGCTGATAAGTCTTTCTTTGCCACACGATAGGCTGTGATTTTTCGTTGGTGCCAGCATAAAAGCGGTATAGTTCACCACTAATTCCGTCACTATCTCGTAGCTGTCTTAAATCCACTTCAAACAACTCAATAGGTGCATTTTGCTCTAGCTAGGAGGTCTAATTTGAATTGATTGCTAATTGCTTGCGGCATTTTTGCTCCAAATAAAAACCGCACTAAGATTACTCAAAGTGCAGTTGATTTAATTTCTGTTATATGATTCTCTCTAGCTCGTCTAAGAACTCGCTTGGACATGTACCTGACAGGTATTCAAACTGCATATCAAATATATCCCACTCATAAACAATTCTCAGGAAAGTTAAAGGTTCAAAAATTGCCCTCTAGGACTAGGCTGACTGATTGCGTGAATGAATTGCTTAATAGCTAAATCAAAATTTTTCATCACTATCTTCTAAGCAAAATGCGAAATCCATATAGTAACGAAAAACATCTCTTACCTTGTCATCAATAACAATATCACTAACTTCCACAGCTTTAACACCAAAAAGCCAGCTCATAAAAGCTTTACTCTTTCTTTAACGACTTCTGGACTTATCTCTTTTATATTAGGCATTTTTAAACCTCGCTATTTAATGATGGCTACATTATAACGTACCTACGGCACTTCAGTGAAATTACAAGTGAATTCAGTGAAGTTTAAACCCATCTTCGCAGGCCATTTACTACAAATAACTTTGATGTTTTTGCCGGTAAACGGGTCTTTCAAAAGAAAAGGATTAATTCCTTTGTGTTTCCTGAAGAATTCGTCACTTCTAGGCGGTCTTTATTTTTAACCTTAATTTCCACAGAGTAAGAGCGGAGTAAACTATTAATCCCTTGTAATTGGCGTTGAGTGTACCCATCGCCAAATTCAATCGAGTTTACTTTCGGTTCGCTATCAATCTGAAATTCTGGTCTAACACACCATTTAAATGTTTCCATACTCACTCCTAAGCAAACACGCCACCAGAACGCATATTGTTTGAAATAATACCGTTGGTTTCACTTCTTGCTATCTGACGAATTAACTCTACTGTTATTTCTGTTTCGCCATTGCGTTGTCGTTGCTCAACGTTGGCGATTAACTGGCTCGCCATTATTGATTACTTTTGACTGAAATACTTTCCCACCTGCCATGGGTTTATATCCGGTTGACGGGATAGAGCCTACCGAACCACCGTTAGCATATCCACGACCATAATTCAGGTGATTTAAAAAGCCAATCCCTCAAATCTTGATGTTGCCTCTTTGGTACAACGTATTCGCCACGATGAACCACGCCTGCTGGCTGATGTTGCCACCATCACCAGTATAACCACCGCTAGCATAGCCACCAACGTAACCGCCACCAGAAAAAGCCGAAGAATTTACAACTTCAGTGCCACAAAAGCCGCTTTCAATGGGTTGAAAATCATCATCTTGATAATCATTGATGAGAGGTCTCTCAAAATTGATTGAGCTAAGAGCGGAAGTCTGCTTTTCCCCGTCATTACAAAATCAGTTAAAGCGTCAGCCATACCATTAAAAGGCATTTTTGAGTAACCTGCGACATATTCCATGACATATCGCCAAAGCTATCTTGGATTTGGTTTTATTCCATCTTTAATCCCTGCAATCGGGTTTACCTCTTCGTTTCTCTGATTCTGCCTGAATAATAGCTCTACGCTCTTTCAGTTTTTGCGATTTCTTCATCAAGTTTAGCAATGTTTTCTTGTGACATTCCGATTTTTAATCTAGATGCCTCAAGGTCTAACTGATGATTATATTGAATTAATTCTTGCTCTTGTCTTGTTTTGCCAAGTAGTTCAAGCTCAAATTCCATTTCTCGCAGTTTTTCAGTATTATCAAAGGCAGAATGTACGATAGCTACGCTTTGTTGCGCTGCATCAATTTGAGCTGCCATATCTTTAAAGCTTAGCTAAACCATCTGCACCAAAATGAGCGTATTTCTCGCCATTCGCCGCGATGTCTTGAGTAATTTTGTTTAGCTCTTGATATTGGCTGACTTGACCGAATACAGAAATATCTTGAGCATTTGCTCGAATTTCTGAAAGTCTGCGCTCCATCTCACTTGGATTGATCGGTATACTGTTTCACATAATCAACTTTAGGACCGCCAGATTTTTTAGCTTTTTTAGCTGCTTTAATCTCAGCTTGAGAACCCAACAAGGCAAAATTACTATCAACAACCGCAGAAAAATCAGCGGAATCTTTTTCAAATCCACTATTGTAAGCGTTATCTTCCGCTTGTAATCTACGTTTCTTGGTTGGGTCGGCTTCTTTGTTAATTGCGATTTTGGCGATTGTTTCGCTCGATTAACTAGTCGCCTTATCACTTAAAGGCATTTTGAACGCTAAAAGCCGAGAGCATTAAACTGGCTCGCTACCAAGATAGCCATCGCACCCATTCAGCTCAACCGCACTTGTAACAGATGCAGCACCACTTTCAGCACCTGGGAAAATTCGATTTAAATCATCGAGAGAAAAAGCCGATTGAATCAATGCTGACTTTGGAAGTATCAAAGCGTTGGAAGTAAACTGTCATTTATCGTTAAATTCAGCAACAGGAACTTGACCGATGATTGTTTTAAATCTTCTTCCGATTTAGTCAGCTTTTCGTTAGCTTTCGCAAAGCTCAGCCTTTTTAATCGCTAAATCGTGCTTGCTGTGACAACGCACTCAAATCGCTGAATCTTCCGCCTTTCCGCTCTGCTGTGCGATTTGTTTGCCTTGCTCAATAATTCTATTGAGTTTTTCGTATTCTTCCTCTAATCGCTTAATTTCGTCCTTTTTGTGCGGTAATAGATTGCTCTAATTTAGCTTTCATTCCGTCAAGGACTGCGGCTGATGTGTTGGCTAATTTACCAGTCGTTACATCTAAACTATCAGCAAAGGACAGTAATTCTTGTCTAGCAGCTTCAGTTTTTGTTGGTAATCAAGGAAAAACACCAACGCCAGCGGATAAACCGAGGTTAATAATCCAAGTGGACCACCAACAAAACCCAATGCACCGCAAGCCCTTTACCTGTTGCGGTTAAAGCTTGTTGTGCGGCAGATAGATTTCTCGTTGCTGCGGCTTGTGCTGACATAGCGGCAGAAGCTTGAATACTTGCTACAATCCAAGTGCGGATTTTTCCAACGCTCCAAATTACACCTGCACCTGCTGCAAGGCTTGCCACTACAGTTAAGTGATTGGCGATTTCGTTGATAAGCTTGCAATGCCTCACTCGCACCTGTTGATTTATCTAATTCCCCAATCCATTTAATGGCTGATGTGTTTAGATTTTCAAAGGCTGCGGAAATGGTAGAATCACGAGTGTTAAACTGGTCGTCAACGGATTCTTTGGCTCGTTCTAACGCTGGAACGAGAACGTCCATTGTTAGTTTGCCCTCTTTCGCCATGTTGCGAAGTTCGCTAGTGGTTACCCCTAAACCTGTCAGCAATCGCTTTAGCTAATGCAGGGGTCTGCTCCATCACGGAATTAAATTCATCACCAGAAGAATCCCACTTCCTAACGCTTGCCCGAACTGTGTCAATGCTGCATCTGCCGCACCTGCACTTGCACCAGATACTGCAACGGCTTTTGATACAGTTTCGGTTAAACTAGCAATCTGTAGTAGCTAATCTTTAACGTTTCGGCATTTTTGAGCAAATCGCTGATAAACTCCAGAAGTCGCATTAATGCTTTGGTTTGTCTTTAACGCAATGTCAAAAACATTGTTTTAAACCTTTAGCGCTCTATTGATGCACTTTCGACTAATCGAAGTTTATTTTGAATTTCCGTATATCCCATCGGCAAAAACCTTTTAATTGATTTTACCAAATCCAGCTATACCAGCCTTGAAAAGGTTCGCAGATACGATTGAGCGAGTTCATTGACCGCTCAATATTGATTAATTGTTTGGTAGTGGTATCAGTGAAACGCTTTACTCTGCCTTGTGCGTTATTGATACCACTTTGGAATTTAACCTGATCTAACTCAAGCTGGATTCCTAGGGTGTCCTAATAAGCCTGCCATTTTAACTCCAGTTATCTATTTGCTAAGTATTCAGCAGAACCGTCATCAAATTCTCCTTTCTTCTCTTTGTGAAAAGGCATAAAAATCTGATAAGCTCTGGCGGTTTGCCTTTCGGATCACGATTAACCATTGCTAAAAACGTGCGAAATTTGAGCGAGCGGTAATCATCACGCCACAATCCGAACGGTTGTTCTTCGTAAAATAGGCGGTATTCCTGTAAATGACTTTCAGGCATCTGCTCAATCTCTTCTAGCGTTTTTCCGAGGAAAGCGACAGGTTTATGGAACTTTCTTCGGCTGGTGAGTTTTTGGCTCACCGTCCATAATAGCTTTGTTAGGTTGCTCAATGACCGCTTTGTCTAGCTGTGCTAATTGCTCAAATCGTTTTCATCTTCTGCGTTGAATAGGTTTTTCACCGTGTTCATCACATAAAGCGCATTGCGATTGTGCGAGTTAATTTGTGCTTGTCGTAAACTTTGGCTAATTGCTTGGTTAGGGTATCTTCATCGCTAAAATCAAGTGTAATGCCTTGACTTTCAACAATGCGTACTAATTCTTGCTGTTGTCCATATAAGGCTTTATTCATTTCGCCAACGGTAAACTCACGGATGTAATAGGTATCACCTAAAATCTCTACTGGTTTAACTTTTGGTTTGTGTGATAAAAGTTTATCTCTTAAATTCATTCGTTCCGCCTTAGAAAAGAAAACCGAGTTAATCCTCTCGGCCTTGTTATTTACGCTGTTGTAGGTAAAAAATAATCACGTTTCGCTTTTTTAATGGTTACGCCTGATTCAAATTTACCTTTCACTTCGCCACTAAAGTTAGGCGAGGTTTGAATAAAGCCAGTACCATATAAAGCACCTTGATTATTTTTCAAAATCATTAACCAAGGGAACGTTTCTTTATCGTAGAATTTTTTACGCAAATCTTTCTGCATGTCTGTTGCCGGTGCGTAATAGAAAGAGAAGCTTAATTGAACCGTATTCAATTTCGCCAGCTTCTGTTTCGTACCCTCTGAACACATTGTGATGTCTGTTTCACCTAATGTATCACCGTCACCATCAATCTGTTTAATCGCACAGAAATTGCTTGATAGTTTGGATTTTTGAAACTTTTGCATTAGTGAATGATGTCGGTTTATCAAAACCTTTCCAATCCACCCTCATCGGCAAGTGTTACGGTATCAGTAGAAACAGATTTAACAGGATAGCAGCCGTCTAATGCACTAAAGCCAGTGATTCGGATAAAATCGCCAGCTTTTTAAGCCATTACCCGTTGCGGTAATTGTGGCATTTAGCGTAACAGTACAGTTTGAAATAGCTTTTTCTGTATCGTAGCCAACGCCTAAATAAAAACTTAGTCCCTTGAAAAGGGGTTGTTTGTGTTGCCATTGTTATTCTCCATAAGCAATTTGGTAATTGATTGTTCTGCGGTGTAGTTTTGTATCAGGCTCATAGTCTGACAAGTCATTACTACGCTCCGCATAGTCAAATTTTTGCTCTAACGCACTAAAAATAGGTTTTCTTAACGCCATTACGTCATCGGGATTTGGGCTATAAATGTCGATTTGCACCATAAAATCATCTAAATCGCCATCAACTAAAGCAGAACTTGGCGAAATATTAATGAATTGATAGACGATAACAGGGAATTTCTTGTTAGTGTCAGGGATAAATCCGTAAAAACACCTATTTTCAACAAGTGGCGATAAAGCCTTTGAAAATATCTTGCTGCATCATTTACCTGCCTCACTCTCAATGCCATCTTTTAACGTTTTGATGATTTCTGTCGCAGCCTTTTCTTTGGTCTGCTCAAATGCTGGCCTCATAAATGGCTTAGCTGGCATTTTTGAAGTGCCAAACTCAACAAAACGCCAGTAAAACGGATCTTTTCGGATTGTAAGCTCCGCTACTGGCATTTTCGCCTTTAAAGCCCCTCGTTGCTTGGCCGTAAGACCTTTAACTCTAATCACAGTGCCGATTTTGCCGTTTTTCAAGACTTTAGTGCTGCTTTTAATCGCTTTTTGAGCGTGCCAGCTCGTCTATATGGCGTACTTTGGGAAAAGAACAGGTGCATTTTTGTCTTGCTTGCTCTCGCACAATCTTTTCCGCCCTCTCATCGCTTTAACTGCAATCTTGTTAGAGACCTTACGACCAAGCTCACTCAAAGCTTTGTGTGTTGAGATAGTCCATCAACCTTGACATTACCCATCAACTGCCTCTTTACACATTAACTGTGAGAGATACGTCACGCTCTTGAGTATTAAGCACGGAAAGAATTTCAAATTCTCTTTTCCCAAACTTAACCTTCATTGTGGGTTTAATGCCTTCGATATATCGTAGCCATATCTGTGTAGTGATTTCAGATTGCACTTGTTGAGCTGAAAAGTATTCTCTGCCTGATAGCGGTCTAACATTAGCCAAACAGTAGCTACTCTCTTCCAGGTTTGAGTACTTGCGCCATAATCATTCACTTCATTAACTTGCCGCAATAAAGTAATTCTGTGACGTAGCTTTCCTATGTTCATCTTAATTACCTACATCTATAAAACGATAACGCTCAATGATGGCTTTAACGGTTGGAGGTAAATCAAAGTTTGTTACACCTTGCCCTTCGTTCCATCCACCACGGTTCTCATATGGGTAAGCGATCAGCATTAATATGGCTATTTTCAAATCGCCAGTGATTTCTTGTGCATTAATCGGTTTTGCTTCGGACAATGTAGTAAAAAGCACTCTATTCGTGTGGTTCTCAACCATCGCCTTTGCTGCAACTAGATAGGCAGACAACAAATCATCTTCCTCATCGTTATCAATACGACATTGCAACTTAATTTCGTCTAGTGTGATTTCCATTCATCCCCCAAATAAAAATGCGGCCATTTCTGACCGCACTTTTGACTAGTTACCTGTTAATGCTATTGCTGACACATCTTCGAGTACGCAGTCAAAGCGATGGAACGCCAAGAAACCTACTTGATCGAACTCTGCGTAACGTTCCACCAAGCGACGTAATGTCATACCTGACACGCGACGAATGATGAAGCGACTAAAATCACCAAAGTAAGCAAATTTCTTACCAGGACCAATATCTTCGATGCCTTGGTCAATCACATATTGATGGCCTAAGATTGTTGCAGGTGCTACGCCAGCCACATCAGGCAACCATAATGGACGTTTTTGTCCATCCACCATTTCTTTCAACGTTTTTAACGTATTGTCGTTGAAAGCAAGGCGAGTATTGCCAACATTGCGATAGGCAGGATCTACTGAGTGGATCAATGCGTTAAAATCTTGCCATGCCACTGCTGCGGCTGCTGGCGAGTTACACCAGTAACTGCAGTTTGCAAGCCTTTAGGTTGGGCAGGTGAGCCAACGCCAGTACCTTGGATAAGATATTTAGCTTCTGCACGACCAATACGCTCTGCAATTCGACGAGATAAATACTCTTCGATATCTACACCTGAATCTTGTAACAATTCGTTTGATACGCGGATAATTTTTGATGAGAGTTTTTTCGCACCAAGCTCAGCTGTGCCAAATTCAGTATCTGATTCGAGTTGCTGCAGCATTTTCACCAATTAATTCACCTTCTTCAGCAGTGCCGTTTGCAGTCGCCCAGTAATATATGCGACCGTCTGCGGTGTTAAGGATTTGAGCAACGTGAGCGATACCCAAAGGCTTTCATTTGTTCGACAATACGAGCCTGCATTTCTTTAGGTACGGTGTAACCACCTTTATTGTCCGTGCCTGCCGCTTGTGCGAAGTTCCGACATTGCTGACGTTCTTCTTGGCTTAATTCGCCCAATCCACGACGTGAGAATGAATTAAATGCTTGGGAACGTTTAACTTCTACATCAACAACTGGTTTTGATTCAGTTTCAATTTGACGTTGTTCTTCAACAAATAAAGCATCGGTTGATCGTAATGATTCTTCACGCTCAATTTGTGATTCAACACCGCCTAACTCGGATTTCATTGAATCCCACTAGTACGCTGTTCTTCAGTCCATGTTTTTCGCCAATTTCATCATTCAATTGACGCATTTGAGCCGCGATATTACGACGTTTTTCTTGAAGTTCATGTAATTTAGCCATGATTTTCCTCTTTCTTAAAATGAAAAAGCCGCATTGTGCGGCTCGTATTGATAAAAATTACTTTGTTTAGCGCTAATTAAGCTAGAATCGCTCACGTGCGGCTTTTGTGATACCGCTTTAGCAATTGTTCCTGGGTCGAGCTTCTTTCCACGCTTCAAGTGAGCGAGCTGTACTGCTTGCTTCTTGGTAAGCGGGATAAATCTGGGACTGACATCATAAAAGGCGTGAAATTTTATGAATTTCACGGATGATCCACCATCATCATTTTCATGCCACTCATCTCCATTGCGTGCGATCTTAAACGCAAATGATGATTGAGTAATATCACCACGTTTAGCGGTGCAATAACTAAATCACGAATAGTTGGATTATCTGGTGCGATAATGTCGTATTTAAGGCCTGTTTTCATCAACTGATAGACTCAACGTGCCCGCTTTACTGCGCCCTAGAATGAAATTGGGGTCGTGATTAAACAACCCGCGCACATCATCTTCAAGCACATCATCAAATGCACCTGGCATAATGATTTCGCGAAACCCCATTACTTCAGACATAGTATTGAACACGGAACCATAACCGATAATGTGCGTAGGCTCATTATCTCGGCTTTCCGCTCGCACTTCGCCTGCGTAGGAGCGCTTTTCTACATCACTCATTTGTGTTCTCCGTTTGTTTATTATTTGCTTGTTTTGCTGCGTTCACGCTAACCAACATTTCATCCAGTCCATCAACCGGATTCATATCTTCAAGCTGACGAGCTTCATTTCGCGACATCCAACCATCAGTGATAGCCGCATGGTAGAATGTTGCTCGTTCACCTGCAGTACCACGCATAATCCCAGCAAGATTAAACTTCACGAAGTAACCAGCTTTACGCTCTGCTTCGGTAAAGATTTTTCGGTTTTGAGTTCCTGTTCCCAATTTACCACCCATGGCATAACGCTGAATCGAATAAACTGGATTGTCTGTTCTGATATGTTGGAAAATGTCGCCTTCTCCAAATCGTTGATCATGTGAGCTGGAACATTAAAAATACCTGCAATCTCGGAACGATTCAGTTTCATCATTGAAAAGCAGTTCAGTATCGACTGGTGATACTGTCAAAGCCTTATAATCAAGCTCAGCAGGAAGTAATATCGTTTTATTTTTCTTCACTTCTCAGCTTTTCTTGTGCGGTTTGCCATCTTTTTAAAGTTTTCCCACGCATTGCTATTCAGTGGTGTCTTAACAGACAGAATACCTGCAGGACGAGCATTTCCACCAAAGAAACCACTATGCAAATTTGCGAGCATCCAAACCCAAACCAATCGTCTCAGCATGAGTTTGAATAACTGATTTCCCTGTTTTTATTGATGGCCCAAGTGACTTAATGTGTAAAACATCATCAGGGGACAGGCTCATTGTCTTATCGTCACCATAGTAAGCATAAACATAGCGACTTCCGTTTTTAAGCAACTGCACTTTCCACGGCTCTAATGATTCAAGCAGAGACAACCACACCGTTTTTATCACGAACAATATGGATATAAGCATTTTCCGTATAACAAAAACAGAACTTTGCATATTCGCGTAATTTGTACGATGTCTGCCAAGAGTTAGGGCTATCATGCAACAGGTAATATGCCGGATGATCTTTTACAGTATCTACTTTATCACCACTCTTGCGCTTAACGTGCAATGGTAACTGTGCGACAGAACTAGACAACACATAAACGCAAGCATAAACAGCAGATAACTTCATTTGCTAAATCAGGGCTAACCGATTTAGTCGGCTGCATTCAAATATTTCTTCATAAGCTGATTCGGAACTTAATGGCACAGCTGGATTTTCCAACGAACGAGTGCTAAATAATTTATCAAAAATCATTGTTTACCTCTCGATGCCAAAATAGTTAAAAGCAGTAATAATGCCCCACTACCAATTAATGCAATATCTGCCCCATATTTGAGATACACCCATAAGACATCAAGCCAAAAGCCTGTTAGACCTAAAAGGTCTAAAATGACAGTTCTCATAGTTCTAATACCTCATTTGGGAAAAAGTTTTCATCATCAACGTTCAACATAATGCGACCGATAGCCATCATTAACGCCACAGCTCCGTCTATTTTGTTTTCAGGAATTTCTTTAATTGGGCGCACTACATCATCGTACCTGGAACTGTCTTGCCAACCACATTACCGATACACCAGGTCATAATTGGATTACCGTCATGATGGAAACGACCTGATTCAGTGCCGCTTCAATTCCTTCATCGGATCGGATAAATTGGTGTAGTTTTTGTGTAATGGTTATAGGATTTTAGTCCTTCATCAGCTAAGTTATGGCTGATTGCTATCGCTCCGTGTGGGTCAATAGCAACACAAAAACTCTATGTTCTTGATTGGTATCTTTGATGACTTCTTCTATCTCTCGATAATCAACTTCCGCACCATCTGTTGCAGTTAAATGTCCACTATTTACCCATTTTTGATATTTATCCACCACTCGTTTTAAAGCTGTATCAGTGTTATAGATAGTATCTTCCGGAACGAAGAATTCTGGGGCAATACAATAATAATGCCGCTTACCATCAATAACCCGAGCAAACACTTTAACAAGCGAGTTCATATCAAGCTTACGCGCCATATCAAGGCCAAGCACGACATCATCACCTGGAAATCTTCAAGTGATAGTGTTTCATCCTTACAGTTTTCCCAACTCACCATATTGAAATAGCTTTCTTTGGCCGACACCCACACATTCAAGTGTTTTGTCTTAAAAGTATTGGTAAGACGCGCATTATTAATTGCTTTGTTTTGTTGGCTAATTAGGTAATCACCATACAGACACATCAAAGTTTGGATTTGCTTTGCGTAATACGCTTTCATCTGTCCAATCATCATCTTCATCAATTGTATAAATGATCCCAAATAGCTCATCATTCGGAATTGCACCGGATAGTTTTTCAGTTACTTCTCTGCGTTTGTCATAACAAGGACCTTCGATGTTATAACCTGCAGTCGTAATGATAAACATAAGCGGTTGTTTACGTGCTCCCATACCAGTCAACATTGTGGTATATAGCTCATCATTCTTATGCTCATGGTATTCGTCAACTATCGCACAACTAGGCGATGCACCATCACCAGGTGAACCAATAAGCGGTTCAAAACGAGCCATCAGCCGGGCGGTTTAAGTTGAACGCATTTACTTCAATACCGAAAGTTGAGCAAAGAAGATCGGGTTTTCTTACACATCAATCGAGCAGGACGGAATACTTCCCACGCTTGTTTTTCCGTGGTTGCACCTGAATAGACTTCCGCACCAAACTCATTATCCATGCAGAACATATACAAGCCGACACCTGCAGAAATAGCTGATTTACCGTTTTTGCGGGGTACTTCAACATAAACTTCACGGTAACGACGCAGATTGTCGCTTTTACGCAACCACCCGAAAGTATTTGCCATAATGAAGAGTTGCCACGGTTCAAGCGTGATATTTTGGCGTTTCGACGCCCACTCGCCTTTTGTGTGTGGTAGGTATTGAATGAATTTACACGCTTTTTCAGCCTAACTTCATCAAAATAATAAGGAAATTTAACCGCACTTTGCTTTTCCAAATCATCAATGAACTGCTGACAGGTTTTTACAATAAATCGGCAAGCAGGAATTTTTACCAGCAATAACATCTTTGGCATACTTAGTGCCTTTTTACATTATCTGTCATTGCATTAACTCCGCGAATGGATTCTCAATTTTATTGTCAGCATTCCCCACTAATCGAGTGCGACTACTTGGATCTAAGCCAAGTAATAGAGCCAAACTTAGCCATGTCAGCCATTGCTTCCTTTAGTGTGGTGAAGGCAGGATTGCGTTTAATACCCGCATCTGATTCAATTACGCTGCCGAATTTACTCAATATCACGATTAGCTTGTTTTCTGTTTTTGGTAAGCAATGCAGTAATTTTGCAACGGTCTGCAAATCTGTTTTGAGTAATACTTTTTGTGGGATCAACTCTTTTTAACACAAAGACCCACATTGTTTTACCGTTCTCGTCTGGAGTCATCTGGCGGCGGTGTATGCTCATCAAATTCGCTAAACTGCGGTTCATCTTTATTTAACTTTTCGCTTACCAGGGTTGCCTTGACGTTCTTTTCACCGCCAAAGGCTTTAGGCTTTCGCCCTCTACCTGAAACAGTGCTTTTCCTGTCATTTTTGGCTACCTTTAAAATCTTAATTTTGCGGTTGTAAAAATTGAGTTGAGTGGGCGGTTTTGGCAGAAAAACCTACAGAGATTTTTTCACCCCCATCCACTTACAAAAACAACCGCACTTTAAACGCTATTTCAAGCGTTCTCGCGCTGTTTTGAATTTATGGCATGAATTACATAAACTTTGTAGATTAGTTAAGTCATCACTACCACCGTGAGCCTTAGGGATTATGTGGTCAACAGTCGTAGCTGTTACAAATCGTCCTTACTTTAAACATTCTTGGCACAGATGATTGTCTCTGCACTAACGCAACAGTTCTTATCTTTCGCCACTGAGCTCCCATAACCACGCTGAGACGATGTCTTTCCTTTCTGATGTCTTTGCCAACCACAACCTTGATGTTCATCACAATAACCATTACTGTTGATTGTCGTATTCTTACAGCCTTGCTTTCTGCATGCTTTAGGGTATTCTTGCTGGCATAGTTCCCACCAAAAATAAAAAGGCGAGTATTATCACTCTGCTTTTTATTTACTTAACTCTGTTTGCCATTCCAGATCTTGTCGATGCGGTTTAGCACATATCACGTTCACGTTTTAGGATTACCGCGTACTTTGTCACATCACCATAAGTATCACCAGCAAATGCCGTCTTATCTAAATGAGCGGTCAACGCTGCAGGTAATTGAGAACAACTCATTACAACAGGTTTATTGGCGCAAGAACTCAATAACATTACTAGGAGCGCTAGTATTAAAAGCAGTACTGGTTTTAACTTGTTTCGGTATAGATTTGATAACTGCATCTGATTTACTCCTTGCATCTGACTCCACCTGACTTAGCTCAAATGTGAGCTGTCTATTTCGCTCAGCATCTTCTTCTAATCGGGTGATCGTTTGACTTTGTGCAGCAATTGTTTCTTGGTGCGTTTTAATCTTCCCATTCAACCCATCAATAGTTGCTGACTGATGATGAATCCATCCACACAATGCAAGAATTACAAACGCAGAAACAACGGAGCACACCAATAAAACCTTTGTGAATCCGTTACTGATATATTGCCAAATATCAATCATGTTAACCCCCTATAATAAATAGCGGTGCGGTTTAGGCTCTTTTGTTTACGCTTTCGCCATCTGATTTAATAGCTCTCATAACCGCACCGGCTAACCATGCACATAACCACTATACTTTATTGACTGGAGATAAACATAAATCACGTTCCCTTAATCTTCGTTTTAATATAGATTTATGCACCTTACCATTCACCCTGGAATAATTAGGGAAAGTATTACACATGCGAATAAAATCTTTATCAATTGCAGCTTTATAAAGCTGAGTCTTTTTAAAACGACCACTTTCTCTATCTAAGTGAAAACCGAGAACCTTGACACCCAATGTTAAAATTAATGACCCCAAAGCATCTATTTGATTTTGGTTCATTTCATTGTATGGATAGTAATCAATAATGCACTTACTAACCTTGCGCAAATCTTTTTGCATACTGATCTGCTATTTCTTCATTGGTATAGGTTTTACCAATGATGACATTAGCTCCACCAGTAGTAGCCGCTCCGATACCAAATGTCCACTCTTTTGCTGCACATTGATACGGATTAGTTCTACAACCTTCTTCATCACCAGTTTCGCGTGCACCATTCTCGGAAATTATAATTCCTGATGAACGATCTTCAGAGTCATATACCAATCCAACAATTACACTAACTAAACAAATACCAAGAGCACTAGCTTTTTTGAGTTTTGACATCTTTATCACCCTGCATCATTTCACCGTTTTTGTCACTGAACGCCAGCTCGAATTTCTTCGAGTTCTAACATTCGTTTTTTATAACGAGATTCACGTATATAACCACATATAGTGACAAGAACACCAATTAAAATAGACCATTCGGACAGAGTCATAGCTCCGAATAAAGCAGTTAGCCAACCATAAGCCTGAGACTCTATAGGCATGTCTTTGAGAAATTTGCATTTATACCCACCATATTTTTGGCAATAAAAACCCCCTGATGGAGAACCATCAGGGGTTTAAAAATCAATTCTTCGTTTGTAACGTGCAAAAATCTGCACTATAGCTAATATGATACACTTTTTAGTCTGAGACTGTCAAGCAGTTTTATTAAAAATATTTAACAAATAAAAAGACATTCACTCCACCACTCACAATCATTAGCATTAAAAGATGTTTTTACGGTTTTTATCCGGTTTGAAAATATTCCGCTTTTTGAAATCCGTAGATAAGTCAATATTTCTTGTTTTTCCCAACGCTTAATGTAGGTCAACACAAACACATCATAAAGCTCAGGTGTTAGCTTACGTATAATACCAAGATAACCATCAATTCTTAAACCAAGGTCATCAGAGATAGGATTAATACGATATTTATGAGCGTAACGTTCATCGCATTTCATTTCTGCAAATCCAGCTGAAACACGTGGAAATTCTGTTTCGTATCTTGGTGTGGCCAATAGCAAATTCAACCACAATTATATCAATATCTAACATGCTAGCTCCTTAATCGATACTAAAACTTTTCCACCCTTGACTACACATTTACGTACAATTCGCAAATCATCAATAACACTATCGTCCACCAGCACGCCCGCTTTCACTAACGCGTCTAATAATGATTTAAAAAGATTATCCAAATCACGCATTCTTCTATCTGGCATAAATGCTTCCACCACCACTGCAGCTACGAATACCCGCTGGAAATCTTGCTGAGCGTCTTGTCATCCATGCGACCTGTGCTGCATAAGCACGTCCTTTCGCGCTGATTAATGTTTTCCCATTTACTCTGCGCCAATAGGTATTAACAGAAGGTGGAAATGGTGGTTCAAGCGTTATCGTTGTCCTGAAATCTCACTTTAAAAAGACCGCACTTTTTGATTGTTAAACTATTAATCAATTACTAATGCACCAATCTTGATGGAGTATAAAAAGAACTTATGCCAAAGCTCTAGTTTGTGAACCATACTTTTTCTTCAAATGCTTTTTACGTTTTTGATGTAATTCATTGTGATGAATTCGACAAAGCGGCACACAATCCAAATCATCTGCTTTACTTCCCATCACACCATTACCATGGCCAATTAAATGATGTGGATCATCCGCTTTGTTTACCACAACACACACAAGGCTGAGTTTTTACCCAACGTAACCATTTTTCAGAACGGATATATTGTGGCTTTGGTCTTGCCATATATTGAAGTGGCGGGTCATCATCAGCTTTTAAATTTAAAATGGCTTTATCTAAACGGTCCATGTGATAAATAAGAGGATCTTTCAAAACGAGTAGAGCTTTCTTTATTGTCTCGTTCGTAATTTTTAACACTAAAAACCTTTCTTAATAACGCATCACTTAATAAACGTTGAAGTCCATTCTTAAAACAATACAGCACTAAATCTGATTCTGTTAAAGGACGAGCATGTTTTAAATCCACTTGGATTTTTGCAATGATTGCTTGCTCTATATTTTTGCTCCACCACCAATGTTGCTTTTTCCGCATCATAGTTTCCCTTACGCATTTCCGTATCATGGTGCCAACAAGTTCTAATAAAACCGTCTAAGTGCGGAGTAATTGTTAATTCTTTATGACAGTATTCACCATCACTCAACTGACAATGCTTAATACTGCCAACAAAATTCATCAACGCTTTTTTTGTAAGTATTTTTGACCGCACTTCCTTATTTTTTAAGAAATCCACCACCAACGGTGGAAATTCATCACTAATAGCTCATGCCAGTAGCTACACCCGATTCCTTATGTTTGTAATTCAGTAGGCTCTGGCATTAACACCATTCTCTTCGTCGTACCTGTGCAGCATTGCGCGGAATTCTAAACATCATTAAACCAAGGTCTGATTGTTTATATGGTGTCAACAACAATACTTGCATTAATGCCCCCGCAACGATCCTTTAATGCTTGCAATAATCTCTGCTTGACGTGTTTTTGAGACTGGCATAGATGTTGCTTGCGATGGTAATTGTTTTGTTGGCTCGGTAACACTTCACCATTTTTAAGCGATCTGCCATATTGCGTAAGGCCTGTTTAATTTCTTTGCGTAACTGCTCCACTGACCAAGTGTATCTACGACAACGACAATACAAATCAGTGATAAGCCAATATTCCACGGTAGAATTAAATTTAAATTTATCTACATCAGCCATGCCATAACGTTGAAAACTGGCTAAACGCTGTGCTAATTCTTCTTCTGACGGTAAATCCATCGGGATTTTTGCACCATTCGATGAAAATCAAAACAGGTTCGGGAAATAATCATTTCTTGCTGCACGAACTCTTGCTAATCCACGCTCCTAACATATCCACAGATAAAACATCATGGTTCACTAACTCTTCAATCCAAATAAACTTAGCTTCTTCCAATGCTTCGTCTGTTGGGTAGTTATAGCGCCAACGGTTGCAATAGGCACACAAGCGGTTGAATAACTGATTAACTAATTCTGAGACATGAGTATTTAAATCAACCCCTGAAACGCAATTTTCTTGTCTGATTGCCACGTTCATTTCAACATCCCCATTTTGCGTAGTTTTTCCGCTACTTGCGGATTACGAATTTGAATTTGTCTGCCCTTTGCCCAATCGGTGCTTTTGCTTGCTGGGTTTGGTGCACTGCCTTTCGGTTTTTAACACCGTGCCATCAGCCATTACCCAAGCACCGTCTCTCATTTCTGGTCTGCCCTTGTTATCCCAACGTTCTGAGCCGACAACATACTCACCGAAGTTTGTTGGACGGAAAATCGTACTTGGTCGGAGATACTCAACCATTTTCGGATCGCGTCCCCATTTCGACACGAGATAATCCACCACACGTTTATACACACCCAAATCGAATTCAGCTAATCGAGCACCAATCGCTTGTTTTGTTTTGTCAGTGAGCTTGTAGCCTGTTGGTTTTCGTTCGCCTTGCTCTTCAGCAAGATTTACCAATGCCATGTTTAAATAATCAACACAACTTGCTCAGCTGGGGGACTATAGGGGTTATTTATATTTGTTTTTATTGTTGTTTTTGTAGGGTGGCGTTTTTCGCCAGGGGGTGAGTGGCGTTTTCGCCACTGGTGTCGTGGCACTTTTCGCCACTGGTGGCGTTTTATGAACTGGTGGCACTTTTTCGCCACTGGTGGCACTTTTCGCCACTGGTTTATTTTTCAACGTTAGGAAGGTCTTTCACTAAATAGAATTCAGTCGTTCTTCCAGCGTTTTAACAGTACGAATCAAACCAACTTCTTCAAGCTCTTTAAGAATTTCATAAATAGTCTTATCTCGGTTAATGCCAGTGAATTGTTTAAATTGCTCAATAGAAATAAAATCACTCTCTTTCTGCCAACCAGTCGTTTTACGAGCCACCAACAAATAGGCTTTTACAGCGTTGCGAAATTGCAAACATCACTTCATCTACAAAAGCATTAGGGATCTGAAAAAGAATTAGGAATAAATTTGCTCATAGCATTAACTCCGAAGCGTAACGTTGTGCGATCCATTGAATGCCCTTCGATGTCACGCGAGTTTGTGTAAAGTTGTGACCGTGCTCTGCTGTACCAGTTTTTACAGTAAATAAACCACGGCTTTGTTTGTCTGAATATGGAATAAGATTGCCTGATTGACGATATAACGCTTTATCACGCTCTAGTGCAGCAATCATCGCTTTCTCTGGCATATTTAAGATTTTTGCCGTTTCGCGTAATGATTTTGTTGTGCCAATATCAACGTAAAGATCTACAAAGTCCGCTTTAGGTTTCATCGCTTTATTCTCTAACGCCAAAGCTTGTTTCTCTTTCTCTGATGCCACCAACTGCTCTAAGGCTTTGAAGATAATTTTTGCGGTAAAAGTGCGGTCGGATTTTGTTGGTTTTCTAACTCTTGCCAACGGTCAATAACTGCCGCTGTAAATTCCGGTGAAAACTGAGCAACTAAAATATAAGTGTCGCGCTTATTTTAAAAATACTCATAGTAGATTTGACCATTCTGTGGGTGGGTGTACGGTTTCAGCTGATACCCCAATAACACCTTTCGAAATAAGCGTTTCAATGCTTTTTACACGTCACTATGTCTAGAATTAACAAGTTTTGTTATTTCTCGACTGCTCATTTTTAATGAGCTTGCATTTTTATCATTAATCGGTAATAATTCATTCATCTTGTGAACTCCTTGTGAGTGTAATTAACCACAGTGGCAGCCGTGGTTTTTATTGCCGTTTATTAGGTGAAATCACACACTCAATAGAATGTTGTGTTGCAGATAAATGTTTGTTTAATAACTTGCGGATCAAATCTTCTTCACAACTTGTAATCTCACCATCAGCAAGCGCGATTTCTAATGCTTCAAATAACAATCCACGAGCGGATAACTCATGTAATTGAATATTTGCCATTTCTACTGCATCTAAATCATCTGCACAGGTATCTGGTACAAAACGTCCACCAGCGGAACGGCATAATTCTTCAATAAACTGTGTGCAGCCATATTCAAGTTGAATAGCAATCAACTCTTCATTTTTGAACCGTTGGCCCTTTGTTTGATAAAGACGATTATTTAATTCACTTTCTGTAAATCCCAAGAATCCAGCTACCGCACTTTTACCACCTGGTATCTGTTCAATCATCTCTATAATGGTTTTGTTTCATTGCCATAATTTTTGCCTTATTTTTATGGTTTTCTTTTTCCATTGTTATTGTTAAATTAGCTCCATACATCGGGACGTAATTCAGCTTTTTCTTACGGTCTTGTTTGTTTCGGTCTCTATCTTTTTAGCTAAGTAAAATAGGAGTTTTAGATTCACCTGTTTCAATTTGTCTTAAAAAGATGTTGAGATTCGAGCTTTCTCGCAAATTCAGCTTTAAATCCACGGGGCGATTTTCCAAGTAGTCTTTAAGTTCCATTTTCACCTCCATATTAAAAACTAAACATGGTTTAGCATTAACTAAATATGAAATGCAATAATATTTAGTATTTGCTAGTTTAGCTATTACTAAATATTATTTTTTAAAAATAGGAGAGTTATATGAGTTTAGATAAGAACACGCTCACGCTAATAAGAAGAGATAACTTGAAGAAGTGGTTTTCAGATAAAGTCGTTCCTGAAAAAGACAGAAGCTACGTTTCCCAATTAATCAGTGGTAAAACCCCTTCATTTGGAGAAAAAGCAGCAAGAAGATTGGAAATGGAAAATAATATGCCGGCTTTCTATCTTGATACACCGCAAAGTAAAGAAACTAAAAATATCTCGTCAAACATAAAAGAGCTTGGATCCTTTTGATTTGTGGGATAGAAATACACCATTAAATAATGATGAAGTGGCGGTGCCTTTTTATCAAGATGTTCGCCTTTCTGCGGGTAATGGGTTTGCAGATGACATCGCGGACTATAACAATTTTTAAATTACGCTTTTCTAAAGCCACATTAAGAAAACAAGGTGTGCAGTTTGAAAATGACGGTGTGAATTGCTGATGGTAACTCTATGGAGCCTGTTATTCCGGATGGAACAACGGTGGGGATTGATTTGGGAAATAAAACCATTAGAGATGGGAAAATATACGCAATCAATCACGGTGGATTGCTGAGAATAAAACTACTCTACAATATGCCTAATGAGCAAGTGAAGATCCGCAGCTATAACAGTGATGAACACCCTGACGAAATAGCAGAGTTACAAGACATTTCAGTGCTTGGTAAAGTGTTCTGGTATTCTGTTTTGTTATAGAAACTACCACTGAATATTGTTAATTTGTAATAACTAACCAAAACCTAAGGAATGAATATGGTAGAGCAATCGCTTTAACCAAATTTAACGAAATATCTTCGAAAGTGTAAATTTCGCAATCAAATCATTCGATGTAAATTATATTGATAAAACCAAAGCTTTTTGCTTTTATTGATGAATTAAAGCCGCTCACCAAGACTAATGATAAGGCTCTGGCTTTCTCACTACTTGGTACTCTTTATTGTTTGTTGGGTGATCTCAAACAATATGGAGTTCAGTTATCGTACTGCAATAAAATTTTCTCCCGGTGATATTCGTATTAGATTTAATTACGCAATTGATTTATACTACTCGTATCGCCCCGCATCTGCTCTTACTCAAGCGCAGAAACTGCTAAATCTTAATGTTAAAGATATTGAAATGCTGCATTCAATTTTATCTTTTGTTAGATAACTTAATTAAAAATAAATGAGTGCGAAAAAGTAATGCAAAATGATTGAAAAACTCCCTGCCAAACAAACCCAAGATTACTTTACTTGGATTAATAACAAAAATCTTTTGCTTAAAGCATATCACGATCTAAAAATAGACCTTCCTCTACTATCAAAACTTATTGATGGAATTCGATCTGATCTATCTCCGCAACATCCAAAAAGTGTTTATGTGGAGCATTACTATGATTATGATGATAAGACGATTGTCTATTCATTTTATTGATGAAAAGTCAGATGTAGATTCCGCTTTTAAGTTTGATGAACAATTAACTGATTATATCATTGAATTTGAAAGAAAAATAACGTTCACTTTCATAATTTTTGTTGTGATATATGAGGCTAGATAATGATTAAGGCGAACGATATTTACAACAGAGCTAAGCAGTTAGCAGAATCCACAAATGAAACAGAACAGAGAGAATGTATTAAAACCCTATACTACGCTGTACTACACAAAATACAAGAGGTTTGCGACAGCAAGAGCTTCCTAGAACTCGAGCTATAAACTTAGGGAAGTCATGAAAGCATGATAGAAAGAATAAATGTACAAAATCTACCATCAGAAAAACAAATTGTGACATATGCATGAAGAAAAAAAGTGGATGCCGACTATATGCTTTCGTTAAACATCAACAGTAAAGATGTTAAATATCAGGTTTCATGGGCTGAGAAATGTTGGTATTTACTAGACAAACACAATACAGTTTATAAGCCGCCTTTTAGGCGGCTTTTTATTATGTTTCATTGACTAATTCCAGAAAGTCATTTTTCTGATAGTATTCTTATATTATGGCCTTTGAAATTAGCTCTTGCGCCTTTATTTCCTTATTGCTAATTCCTTGCCGGCTAATCGGCTCTTGTCTTGAATTCCTTTAACAAGTAATGTTACTTTCTTAGAAACGCCATCCACCATCACAACCAACAGAAGCGGCTTTTTAGCTGCATCCTGTCTTAGTATAGATAATTCACCTGTAAAAACTACCACTTCGCCATATAAAGGCCCACTTGGATCACCTTGCCGTTTTTATTTTGGGTAAAATATGCCCATTTTTCGTCATACTCTACGTGAATAGGTTTTTCCACTCTATCCAACCAGTAATCTATCGGTTTTTCCACTTTCGAGCAAAGCTTTATTCAATATTTCACCAGCAACAATTGCATCATCTAGTGCATTATGATGGTTTTCTTGTTTGATTTTTAAATGTTTTGAGACTTTTTGCCAATCCGCAGCCTTTTTCTGCAAATTTATCACTCCAGCATCGTCTCACTACACGCATAATATCTAACCATTGATTCGGCAGATTAGAAATATCTTTTTCATTGCCGCTTTTATCAAAAAGCTCCATAGGAACAAATAGTATTAGTACTAAAGAATTCTTTAATAGTGGAACAATATCGCTAAGAATAGGTGCATCTCACATCTCTTGCTGTGATACCGTGAATGGAAACATTTATGGGATCGAAATAATCTTTAGGGTTAACCAACGTTTCCCATTTCGTGACAACTTCCCCATTCTCAAAAATACTATCCCAACCTGGCAAATTGAAAGTAAATCAGGATTTGCAGTTTCAATATCTATAACAATGAATTTATTCATAATTCCACCAACAACAAACACATACATTTGCTGACACTAGCTAAATAAAGTGAGGTCATTCTACTTAAAAAGTAGAACCTATTCCGTGATCAGAATCTCAAATCGCAATATTCATTGATTAAAAATAGGCAATCAAACAACTGCCAACAAAATATTTTTGCTTAAAAATCAAATAAATACTAAAATAATACTAACTTTTTGACTAAATTTTGCTAAACAAACCATTTACTAAATATTTAGTTTTTGCTAAATTAACCACAACAAAAGCAAAACACTTTGAAACGTTCTTTAAAAATTTGAAACAGGTTAGTGATGAAATTCATGCTCTTATCGAGCTCATAAGAACAACATTGCGAATAAGTGGATTTAACTCATATTTATCATTAGTCCAGCCGTACGAAATAAGTTCTTTTGACAAGAGTTTTTGAATGGCTAGCTGAGTTCTGTTATCTGGGAAAATGATTCGCTCATTAAGGCAGGACATTGCAAGAACATGTTGCTCTTCTGTTGATAAATTATGAAGTAGATTGATTAATCTAGCTTGCTCTGAATTAGTTTTTAATGATTCACGGAGTTTTGATTGATTTGGCCGCATTAGAAATAAGAATCCAAAATCATCGTAGAAACCAACGCAAATATCAAAGAACCAAAAATTGGCAAGAGTGAACCAATCAGGAAAGAATGCCGGTGTTTTAGCGTTGAGATACAACGTTAATTCTGGCGGAATGAACGTAAAAGCCAATAAATAAGAAAACGAAGAACATAGTCATGTGATTAAAAACTACCTTGGTAAGTATGGTATTAAAGTAGCTTGGCGTACTCTTCCATGATGTTCCTCTGATTAAATTGTAGTCGTAGAGGCATTATATTCCTCGTTGTAGTCATATAGAGGACTTGAGCCTTACAAGTATAAAGAAAGGCACTCATCATTAACCTGTTTTTGAGTTTTTAGACAATTTTGGTCTCGTGCGGGATATAAATTATCGGCTGTTTAAGTCAGAGTAACCCCAGAGCAGAAAACTGTACTGCGTGTTTAACCGAAATGATGTGGTTGGTAGGTCAATGGCAGCGCTGTTTATATCTTTAAGCAATCCCTAGAGGATACAGGAGTTCGGTCGAAATGGTAACAAGCCCACGGATCGGTTATGCCCTATTAGCTCAATCGTATAGAGCAATCGCCTTCTAAGCGATAGGTTACAAGTTAGAATCTTGTATGGGGCGCCATTTCAAAGCGAATTTATTAAATGTTCCATCAAAGGTCTGGGTAAACTGCAGATTACCAATTTAAGGATAGCTGAATCAGAATTTGGTAAGTTCGCTTTGAAATGTCAATCAATAAAAGAGGTTTAAATATGGAAGAAGAAAAAGAAAAAGCCTATCTGATAAAGATAAAGACTAATCAAACGAGGCTGTATTGAAAGTGCGGCTAAAAATACAAATCTGCCACCGGATAATATTGCTAAAGCACTATGTCGAGCTTTTACATTTATTGACCTTTATGGGCGTTAATAACCTTCATCAAATCTACGTTTTCATCTAATGACAAAAATCTATTGAGATAGCGTTTCAACAAAATCAGCAATGCTATTAGCAGAGTCTTGATTTACGTAAATGTAAGGTAATGTAGCTGATGAGCTTGATGTTTTACAATATCTCTTGCAAAAATTAAGGCTAGAGCATCTGCTTCAGTTTTATTCATAATCATATCCTTATTTGAGTTGTGAGAGTCTAAATTATATTCCTTAGTGTTGTGAGAAACAATAAGGGCTTGAGCCTTACAAGCATAAAGAAAGGCACCTTAATGGTTCTTGGAGCCACCAGCTAAAGCCGCTTTTCAAGTAGAGACATCACTAATTTTACACTTTGTTCGAAGTGGTGTGAGAGCGGCTCTAGCTGGAAACAACATATAATAATATGTTCTTCTTAGTCAATTCCCCGCAGTTGCCATTTATAGCTTAGCACTGCGGGATTTTTACCTAATTCCCACCATCACTAAAAGGATCTACTCATGAAACAAAATCAATTCGCAAGATTTATTAAAAATACTGCCTACGGTGTTGCAACAGTTTGTTCAATTATCGTTGCCGCAATGGCTATTCTCACCGCATTAGCAGCAGATGCAAAAGAATACACTAGCCCTGCACTAGAACGTGAAAGAGCGAGAGTGCAGTGGATTGCTGAAAACGGTGAGTATCAAAAGAATCTAACCGAAGAAGGCGAAAAACAGGCTCGTGCTTACGTATCTATGAAACAAGCTGAAATTAATAAGGAATAGAAATGAAACTACCTTTTAAGACTAACAGCGAACTTGCCGCTGGGAAGAACGTAATAAAATTGTTTATCCGCTTGTGAGCTTTGGAAAAAAGCATCAAAGCTAACCGGAAAAGAGATAAATAAACACTGGTGCATAAGCCGTGCGGAATGGTGTCAAAAGATGCACCTGGAAGAAGTTAAACTTAAAACGAGAAAAATCTATGTACCGCATTAATACCTATTATGGCCATACCATTGACTACATCAAGCCAGATCCTAACGAAATTGATATTCGTGATATTGCTCATAACCTTAGCTTTGAAAACCGCTTTATTGGTCAAACTGCTGAGCCTTATAGCGTAGCGCAGCATTGTGTACTGGCAGCTATATTTTTGAAGAAATGGGATTGCCTGAGCTTGCATTTATTTTCCTACTGCACGATGCAGCAGAAGCATACGTGAAAGATATTCCTACTCCACTCAAACGCACTTGCTAAGTGAGCCTTATCGCAATATTGAAGATCGCTTTAATTTAGCAATCCACCAGCGTTTTTAATGTTGAGTATAAAAATTGCCCGCAATTAAATCTATGGATTTATCTATGCTTGCAACGGAAAAAGAACAGTTGCTTCCACCGGCATCCGTAGAGTGGCCACAATTGGACGGTGTCTCTACAGCAAATATTGCAATTGTTTTTGGCAACCGCATGAAGCCGAATCAGCATACCTTGCCCAATTTAAACACTTAACGAGATTTTTAAACTATGGCGACAAGTAAGAAACCGCGTAAAAAGCACGATAAAAATGCCAACATTAAACGGCAGAGCGACAGAATATGTCGCAACTCTCTTGTGCTTTCCGTTGTGGATTGAGGAACGACGGCACGAATGGATTAAAAACAACATTCCACAGGACAGAACAACGGCCACTGAACAAGATTTCAGAACTGATGTATAACAAAATCTCGACCATGGTCGTTTTCGTTTTTCAGTGTTATTGCCGTGATCAACTTGGAAGAGGTTATAAAAATTTGAATATCAATCTCTTGCTAATCAATTTGCATTCACCGCACCTGAAATGACTGATTATGTCAATGACAATATCAATGCCATTTTTAAACGATGTAAACGAAGAGCATGTGCTCTCCCTTTCCTTATTGCATCACCAGAAAAAAGAGTTTACAGACGATTACATAAAAGAGACTTTTTAACCTGGAAGAAAGTGGAAACAACGCTTAAAAACCACATTTGAGATTAAAGCGTTGCGAGAAGAAGGAATGGCCGCATTACGTGAAATAGATCCAACAGCTTACTCAGATAAAAGCAACTTGGACGATCCTTCGTAAAAAATGACTGTAATGATTTTTGCCGATATGCGACTAGTTGGATTGAGAAATATCAACACTGCAAAAATTGGTAAAAACGCATTCAAAGTCTGATTGATGGCTACCACGCATTAATGTAATGAAAGAAATTAATTCCAAAATTGACCGCACTTCGTGAATTTGAAACTCAAATTTATATCCACCAACAAACAATGGCCCGATTAAATCGAGCTGCACAAATGTAGGAGAACCACATGGCTAAATTTATCAAACTAACTAATACGGATGAATCAGATATTTTCATCAACGTAGAGCAAATTCAAACCATCACTAAAGATGAAAATGACACAGCTATTCAATTTGAAGATGGCACTATCTTTGTAAAAGAAACACCGGAACGAATTATTCACTCAATCCAATCTGGCGGTGCGGTTAATGAATTACCAGTTGTTGATGTCATGACCGCTAAGTAAAAACAACCGCACTTTTTGGAGCTTATAATGAGTGAGAAAAATACCAAAGATTTGATGAATTATGTAACTTTGCCTGATATGTATTATCACAAGAAGAGCAAATTAATTATTAGAATTGGTTCTGGCATGATATTGAATCAATTTAATAGAGGAAGATTTTTACAGAAAGAATTTATAAAGCAGAATCATTCTTCAAAAAGAATATCCAAATGGAATTTCCTCTAATGAGTGCAAAACCGTCTATAATCTAACAATTAAATCATTACCTGAGATTAAATTTTTATTAGGTGACAAATTGCGCTTAGAATGATTCACTATTCTATACCTAAAATTTAGGAGAAATACAATGAAACGAAACTGGGATTTAGTTCGTAAAATCCTTTATAAAACTCGAAAGAAAAAGCTAATAGTACAAGCTGGCTAGAATCAAGTGATATTAAGGGCTATGATTCAATAACAGTTGCCTATCACTACAAATTGCTAAAAAAATGCAGGTTTGATTGAGGCAATGAATATTTCTAGTATTGAAAGTGAAGATTTTGCAGCAACAAGCCTGACTTGGCAAGGACACGAATTTCTAGACAAAATCCAGTAACGACAACGTATGGAACAAAGTAAAAAGCACCGTACAAAGCAAAAGCCTTGATTTATCCTTTGATGTAATCAAACAAGTCGCAACTGCCACTATTAGTGCAATGTTTCCATAGTGTTATTGACACCGCTTATACTTCGGATTAAGATAACCGTACTACAAACGAAAGACGGTTATCCGCCCGTCCAAAAGCGGTTTTTGTACCTGAAATTTAGGTATCGATCGTTTATGGTCGGGTTGAAGAGCTAAATAAAAACACCGAAAGGGAATAAAGCTCCGCCATCTTTCGTTGGTAGTTGAAGCCCGTCCGCCCACTAAAGCGAACGACTAACTAAACTAAAAACGAAAAGGTACAAAAATGTCAAACTTAACAATTCTTAACAATTCAATTCGCAATATTGATAACCTTTATTCATTAAAATGATCTACATAAAGCAAGTGGCGGTGCAGATAAACATTCACCATTTCGTTTTATGCGAAATGAGCAAACAAAAGACTTAATTTCAGAAATAAATTCCCAAACACCAAATTTGGTGGCTAGCAAAAGTATTCGCGGAGGATCAGATTTAACAGTTCGCGGGTACTGGGTTTGCGAAGAATTAGTGCTTTCCTACGCAATGTGGATGAGATCCAAAATTCCACTTATTGTATTGCGTGCATTCTGGCAATGCACCGTAACCAACCACAACAACTTGCCTTACCAGAACCAGAAAAGAAATTCACCTTTGAATTTACTGAGTACGAACTCCAACAGCTTGTTTTGGGCGTGGTTTGCTTTATTGCGTGGCACAGAACTTTTGCGAAGTGCTTCACCCATCACTAAAACAAATTGGCTCGTATTATGCCGCACCGGCTCATGATATTGCTTACGAATATAGAAGCACTCTCCGTCAGGCACATAACGTGTTGAATCGTATTGCGGAACAATTTAAATGCGAGCAAGGCAATAACTGGCGCGTATTAAAACATCTTCGAGCCTACAACCCTAAAAACGGGTTTTCAGTTAGAAATTCTATAAAACAACGAAAAATCCGACCGCACTTTTACCGTGTGGCGGATTGTTACCTCAAATTCACGAAAAGGACAAATTATGTTCAAGATTTTTCTTTGCGGTGGCGTTGTTATGGACCGCTTATAACCTAGATTTTAAATAAAGACTATGATGGCTACATTTGCCAAACAGTCTGTACGCAAAATATCAATTAACTACAACCGTCCAAAGGGCGGTTTCTTATTGGAGTAAATATGACTAAACAAGAAATAATCAAAAGATTTGAAAGTTTTGGCTTTAAACTTGGATTAGATCAAGGGCTTGTGTTCGGTTTTATAAAAAGGAACACTACATCTATGTGCAGTATGATTGGGGAAAATATAACAATATCCTTATCATTTAACTTAAAAACAAGACAAGGATAGAGCGGTTAAACTCATGGCTCAATTATTCCCAACTGCAACATATATTGAGCAAAATGAGCTACTGCACGCATGCTATTTTTAGTATTCAACGAATTAGTGCTGCTCTTATTAGCGGTTTTTGGAGTTTATATGGATGAGAATTTTTTGATGAATACTGCAGTCCAGAATTATTAGCGTTAATAACTGGATATGTTTGTCCTAAATATCAGATGAAAAGCTTAAATGAATTCGAAATTCCTTTCCTGCATCCAAAAGGAAATAGAAAGTTCCCGCTTGTGTTACGATCTGATGGCGACAAGGATTTTGAAAGGTGAGAAAGTGCAGCAGATTACCCAAACAAAGGAAAGAAGGCGGTCTGCAGTATTAAGTTAGTAAGGGAATATTATGGCGCGTCCAGAAAAAGAATTAATCAAGGATTGCCACAAGGTTTGGTGTGTCGAAATCGCAAAAAGCGGACGGCTCAATCGTAGTTTATTACTACTCACGATGGCCGATAAAAAGAAGTTGCTTTTAGGTAAAGATAAGCACATTGCTATTCTGGAAGCAGCAAAGCTTTAATATGCAGTATCTGACGAAAAAGATCATATCCTTTTTATTGAAGTGCTTGAGCGATATGAAAAAGAAGTTGTGCCGCTTAAAAAAGCGAAGAATACTCGAAACTCAAACATTCAGGCTATAAAGAAATTGCGCCAATACTTCCGAGATCCACCATTTACCCTTGATGAAATAGAGCCTATACATTCGTGAATATTTAGATTGGAGAAAAGACGTTAAACCAACCGCAAATATAGAAGTTGGGTTATTTGGTCACATTTGGAGCATGGCGAGAGAATGGGGGTACACTGAAAAGGTTAGTCCATCTACAGGAGTTAAAAAATTCAAAGTGAATTATCGTGATGTGTACATTGAAGATTATATTCTAGATAAAATCTACGACTGCGCCACAGGTGATATGAAGGACATTATGGATGTGATGTATTTAACCGGACAACGTCCAATAGACGTGGTTAAAATCCATAGTTCGCACATCTACAATGATTTACTGCATATTACACAGCAAAAAACAGGTAAACGTGTTGCTATTAAGTTATAGGTAAACTAAAAAGAGATTATCGACAAGCGGATCACTGAAGAAAATCAGTTCTATTTTCACGAATAAATGGGGACGAAAACTCGAGCGTAGATCGCTTACAGATTATTTCAAAGATACCCGTAATGCGGCATCAATAAAATATAAAGAGCTAGCAGAAGAGATCAACCAAGTGCAATTGAGAGATCTTCGTGCTAAAGCGGCAACAGACCTTTCATTAATGATTGATGATGAACGTGCAGAAAAACAGCTAGGACACACTTCTGCACGAACCACTCAACATTACATCAGAAAAGAAAAACCTCTCAATCTACCAAATAAAAAGGCTCTTCAAATGAAGGGCCTTTTTGTCTCAAATCACGTTCCGAAACGTTTTTTAAAACTCATTGATTTTATTAAACTTTAAAACCTAAAAATAAGAAAAGGTTTCGGAATTAAAATTGACTTTAGATAGCGTAAATACTGGATTATGTCTCTTTTGAAGTCAATGTGAACCAATTTTGGTTTGAATGGGTGACGTTGCATTGCTTGAACTTTCACTGCAACTTCTTTACCTTCAACCACCAAAGTGATTACATCGCTATAGAAAGAATCGTGAGCTTGTGCGTTGTTTAATTCATCGTGATTTAAGATGATTGAAACAGGTGCTTCACTGCCACCATAAATGATTGCAGGGATTTGACCGTTGTGACGCAGGCGGCGGCTCGCACCCTTTACCTTGCGCTTGACGAACTTCAGCGTTAAATTTAAATGCCATTTTAATGTTCTCTTGATTAAAAGTTTAAAATAAAAATTGCAGGCGACCCAGCAATTTTTTCCTAAATTTGCTCAAAGACAAACTTTGAGAGCGACAGATTATAAAATATTCAGCCCTCACAATGCAAATTTACACAGCAAATTTTTCTAGGCTTTTTCAAGGCAAAGCGATTAAAAATAAGTCCCAATTTTTAATTAATTTTAACTAACTGAATTGTAAGTGGGTTTCAAATGGAATTTCTTATCAGCTTTTTACCGATTACGGTTATTAGGGCGGTGCTATTTGTTCTTATTATTTGTGGCTTTGGTGTACCCATTCCAGAAGATATCACGCTCGTATCCGGTGGCGTAATTGCTGGTCTTTATCCTGAAAGTGTCAATTCCCATTTAATGTTGTTAGTCAGTATGATTGGTGTGCTTGCTGGTGACTCTTGCATGTACTGGCTTGGTCGCATTTACGGCACCCGAATTCTTCGTTTTCCGCCCAATGCGCAAAAGTGCTCACCTTACAACGCTTAAAAATGGTGCGTGAAAAATTTGCCCAATACGGCAACCGTGTTTTTATGTTGTAGCTCGTTTCCTTCCAGGATTACGCGCGCCAATTTACATGGTGTCAGGTATCACCCGCCGCGTTAGCTATACGCGCTTCGTATTAATTGATTTCTGTGCGGCTATTATTTCCGTGCCAATTTGGGTTTACCTTGGCGAATTAGGATGCTAAAAACTTAGATTGGTTACACGAACAAATTCAAAAAGGTCAGCTTGTGATTTATATCCTTGTTGCGCATTAGCGATTTTTCTTATTTCTGGAAATGGAAAAAGCAAAGAAATCTAAAAAGTTAACTAATCTCATACAATCCAATAAAAGTGCGGTAAAAACAACATTGTTTTCTACCGCACTTTTTCTTTCCATAAGCTTTAGCTGCTAAATATCGCTCCACTGTATCCACAATCGCTTGTGTTTGTGGATCGATTTCGATATTCACTAAATCACCAATTTGGCGTTTACCTATAAGTGTTCGGTGTAAAGGTTTCAGGGATTAAATTCACGCAGAATTCATCATCTTTTTACTTCACCAATAGTAAGACTGATGCCATCAATCGCAATAAATCCTTTTGTTAGGATATATTTCATCACGTCTTTAGTAGGTAATTTAAACCAAACCTGACGATTGATTTTCACTTTCGATAATCTGTGAAACGCTTGCGGTACAATAAACGTGGCCCGATAAAATATGCCCACCAATTTCAGCGCCCATTTGCATTGCGCGTTCGATATTCACAAAAATCCCCGGCTTTTTAAGCTGCCGAGATTGGTGATACGCAAGGTTTCCTGCATTAAGTCAAAGCTGACAAGATCGTCGTGAATTTCAGTCACTGTTAAGCACACGCCATTATTCGCCACTGATGCACCGATTTCTAAGCCTTTTCGCATTTCAGCTGGTAATTTTACGATCTGTGTTCTAAAATTATCGCTGTCTTTAATTGCATAAATTTGGGCGATGCCCTGTACAATACCTGTAAACATTATTATTCCTTCATTAAAAATTTTTCCAATATTATAGCAAAATTTATGAATTCTCGTCTTTTTTCTCAATACCGTATTGATATTCAAAAACTTATCCGAATTGCAACACCTATCGGGCTTGCCCAGTTAGCTCAAACTGGCATGGGTACCGTGGATGTGATTATGGCAGGGCGTGTGAGCTCGGCTGATGTAGGAGGTGTCGGTATTGGTGCCTCTATTTGGCTACCTTTGGTACTTTTCGGGCAAGGATTATTACTCGCCTTACCACCAACAATTTCCTATTTAAATGGATCTGGGCAGCGCCATCGCATTGCTCACCAAGTGAGACAAGGCCTTTGGATTTCATTTTTAGTGATGATTCCCCTTGCACTCATCATCTATCATAATGATTTCATATTACAGTTTATGAATATGGATGCCCACATGGCAGATGTGACGATGAATTATTTGCGTGCGATGGTGTGGGGCTTGCCTGCCTATTTATTGCTGATTAATTTCCGCTGTTTGAATGATGGCATTGCCAAAGACAAAACCTGCTATGGTGATAACCTTCATGGGGTTAATGCTGAATATTCCGTTGAATTATATGTTTATTTACGGCAAATTTGGTGCGCCTACATTAGGCGGTGTCGGTTGTGGTGTAGCAACGGCTATTGTTAACTGGGCGATGGCAATTTTGATGATTACCTATTCGGCCAAAAACTATAATGAACGTAGTTTGAAAGTCTTTGAAAAGATTATTGAAAAGCCAGACATCAAAACTCTGAAAAATTGACCGCACTTGGCTTGCCGATCGCGATTGCGCTGTGCAGTGAAGTCTCACTATTTGCCTTAAGTAGTTTATTACTTTCCCCATTAGGTGCAGATGTGGTCGCCAGCCACCAAATTGCCTTAAATACCAGTGCCGTAGCCTTTATGTTCCCAATGTCTATTGCCATGGCTGCAACCATTTTAGTGGCGCAAGAACTGGGTAACCATGCACCACAAAAAGCCAAAATCATGGCTCACGCGGCTATTATTCTTGGCTTGATTGCGGCAAGTGTATTGGCGTTGGTGATTTGGGTATTTAGTGCAGAGATTGCCGCATTAATTGTTGGCGATAATGCTACCGTTATTGCCCTTTCTGGCAGCTTATTAGCGATGGCGGCGATTTATCAATTTTTCAGATTCAGTGCAAGTCGTCGTGAGCGGTATTTTTACGTGGCTATAAAGACACTAAAATTATTCTCTACATCACATTACTTGCCTATTGGGGCGTAGGTATCCCTGTTGGTTATATTCTTTCCCGCACGGATTGGATTGTTCCAAGCATCGGCGCAAAAGGTTTCTGGGTTGCATTTATCATTGCATTAACCATTGCCGCCGCTTTACTCTTTATACGTATGCGAAAAAAATCCAATCACAACCTGATGAAACCATTATTCAACAGTTAGAAAGATTGAAGTAGTTAAAGTAAAAAGTGCGGTTAAATTTAACCGCACTTTTATCTTTTACATCACCACTACATCAAACTGTTCTTGGTTGTAGTACTGTTCTGTTTTAACTTGAACCTGTTTGCTGATGAACATTTCGATCTCTGGCAATAAACCGTGCGATTCTTCTTTGATTAAGTAATCTGCCACGGCTGGAGAGGCATAAACCACAAATTGTTCACTCGAGAATAAGTGGTTAACGCGAATGATCTCTCGCATAATTTCATAGCATACCGTTTCGACGGTTTTCACACGTCCACGACCTTGACAAGTTGGACATTCATCACACAAAACGTGTTCTAAACTTTCACGGGTACGTTTACGGGTCATTTCCACTAAACCAAGTTGAGTAAAACCATTCACATTCGTTTTTACGCGATCTTTCGATAGGGCCTCTTCCAAGGATTCAATCACGCGATTGCGATGCTCATCGGTTTGCATATCAATAAAATCAATAATGATAATACCGCCTAAATTACGCAGTTGTAACTGCTGTGCAATAGCTTTAGTTGCTTCAATATTGGTGTTAAAAATTGTTTCATCTAAATTTCGATGTCCGACAAGCACCTGTATTAATGTCAATGGTCGTCATGGCTTCGGTTTGCTCAATAATGAGATAGCCGCCCGATTTTAAATTCACACGTTTCTCTAAGGCATTTTGAATACCACGTTCTACACCATAAATATCAAAAATCGGCTGATTACCCGTATAAAGCATTAATTTTTCACTTAATTCAGGCATGAATTCATCGGTAAATTCTCTAACCTCGTTAAAACAAAGTTTGGAATCGATATGAATTTTTCTCTAAAATTAGCACCGATAAAAATCACGCAAAAATACGTTGCGGCAATGCGGGTTCGCCATAAATTTTAGAACGGGTTGGATATTTGCCTTTACGCTCAAGCACTTTACGCCATAAACGTTTTTAAAAATTCCGCATCTTGGCGTAACTCTTCTTCCGTTGCGCCTTCGGTAGCTGTACGGACAATAAAAGCCACCTAACTCATCACAAAAAGGCTCAACCAGTGCTTTTTAATCTTGCGCTCTTCTTCGCTTTCAATACGTTGTGACACACCAACATGACTATTTTTCCGGCATAAAGACAAGATAGCGAGAAGGTAATGTAATATCCGTGGTTAATCTTGCGCCTTTTGTGCCCCAAAGGATCTTTACCACTTGTACTACGATATCCTGCCCTTCGCGTACGAGTTCAGAAATGCTTTTTGCTCGGAATTGCTTTTTGTTCGTTTCACATCCACATTCGGTATGTGAAACAATATCGGAAGCATGCAAAAATGCGGCTTTTTCTAAACCGATATCCACAAATGCAGACTGCATCCCTGGTAAAAACACGGGTTACTCGCCCTTTATAAATATTCCCCACGATGCCACGTTTGGCTTGACGTTCAATATGAACCTCTTTTTAAAACACCCGTTTCCACCAACGCAACGCGGGTTTCATTGGGCGTAACATTCATTAATAATTCAACAGAATCCATTTTTTTCGACCTTAGTTTTTAATGATATTAGTCTATCGAAAAAGGAAAATAGAATAATAGTCCTAAATAAGGTAAAATGTGACCTTTCTCAAATTTTTCATGACTTATTTTTGGGGTATTTAATGTTTGGTTTAGACCCAACACTTATTACTTTTTAGTATTTATATTTTTCAGCATGATTTTTAATCGGTGTCCTTGCCTATTATTATACAAACAACTTATCCGATTATATTTTTAGGCGGCCGTAAACTCGGAAGTTTTGTGACAGCCATGTCTGCTGGCGCATCTGATATGTCCGGCTGGTTATTAATGGGCTTGCCGGGTGCGGTGTATGTGTCTGGCCTGGTAGAAGGTTGGATCGCGATTGGTTTAATCCTCGGGCTTATTTTAACTGGTTGCTCGTAGCTGGGTCGTTTACGGATCTATACCGAATTTAACAACAATGCACTCACATTACCGGAATATTTTCCACCATCGCTTTGGCACATCACACAATCTCTTAAAAATTGTGTCTGCAACAATCATCTTAGTATTCTTTACCATTTATTGTGGTTCAGGTGTGGTTGCGGGGCGAAATTATTCAAAACCTATTCTCAGTCGACTACTCCACCGCCATTTGGTACGGTGCATTAGCAACGATTATTTATACTTTTATCGGTGGTTTTTTAGCCGTAAGTTGGACAGATACCATTCAAGCTACATTGATGATTTTTTTGCACTGATTTTTAACGCCTCTCTTTATCTTTTTAAGTTTGGGTGATGCATCACAATTTACTGGAGTGCTACATCAAGCAGAAATCGCAGCAAATAAAGACTTTACTGATTTATTTAGTTCTACTACACCATTAGGGTTTATTAAGTTTAGCGGCCTGGGGCTTTAGGGTTATTTTGGTCAACCGCATATCCTTGCGCGTTTTATGGCGGCTTACTCGGTGAAATCTCTCATTAAAGCACGCCGCATCAGTATGACATGGATGGTGATTTGCCTCGCCGGTGCGATTGGTATCGGTTTCTTCGGGATTCCTTATTTCTTTGCAAACCCAAATGTAGCAAGCATGGTAAATAATGAACCAGAACAAGTCTTTATTGAATTGGCTAAATTGCTCTTTAATCCATGGATTGCCGGTATTCTACTCTCTGCAATTTTAGCGGCAGTCATGAGTACACTTTCCGCACAATTATTAATTTCTTCTAGCTCTATTACTGAAGATTTTTATAAAGGGTTTTATTCGTCCAAAAAGCTTCTGAAAAAGAATTAGTTTGGCTAGGTCGTGCAATGGTTTTTAGTTATCGCGGGTATCGCCATTTTGGATTGCACAGGATGAAAACAGCAAAGTATTAAAACTCGTTGAATTTGCCTGGGCGGGCTTTGGTTCTGCATTTGGTCCTGTCGTGCTTTTCTCCTTATTCTGGAAACGTATGACTTCATCAGCAGCGATGGCGGGAATGGTTGTCGGTGCAGTGGTTGTCTTTGCTTGAAAATCGGTGATTCCTGAAACCAGTGAATGGTTTAATGTCTATGAAATGATCCCGGATTCATCCTTGCTAGCCTGGCGATTATTGTGGTTTCTCTCCTTTCTGCAGAACCTGAAAATGAAGTTAAAAGAAACCTTTGAAAAAGCAGAAAAGAGCTTATAAGGAAGCAAAATAATGATTGATTTTCGTCCTTTTTATCAACAAATTGCCACCACAAATTTATCTGCTTGGCTAGAAACATTGCCTTTGCAGTTAAAAAGAATGGGAAAAAAACAAACCCATGGTGATTATGCAAAATGGTCAAAAATCGTGGACTTTCTCCCTGATTTTACAGGCAGATACTATCGATTTAAAAAAATGCGGTGAAATCTGACCGCACTTCCCCCACTTTCAGAGGGCGAAAAACAACGCATTATCCATCATTTGAAGCAATTGATGCCGTGGCGAAAAGGACCTTATCATTTATTTGATATTCACGTGGATTGCGAATGGCGTTCTGATTTCAAATGGGATCGTGTTTTGCCTCATCTTGCACCATTAAAAGATCGTACCATTTTTAGATGTGGGCTGCGGTAGCGGCTACCATATGTGGCGAATGGTTGGTGAAGGTGCAAAAATGGTCGTTGGTATTGATCCTACCGAGCTTTTCCTTTGCCAATTTGAAGCCGTTCGAAAATTACTAAATAACGATCGTCGAGCGAACTTAATCCCATTAGGTATTGAAGAAATGCAACCACTTGCGGCATTTGATACGGTATTCTCAATGGGGTGCTTTATCATCGTAAATCACCGCTGATCATCTCACACAGCTAAAAAAACCAATTAGTAAAAGGTGGCGAATTGGTGTTAGAAACCTTAGTGGTTGATGGTGATGCCAATACAGTCTTAGTGCCATCAGATCGCTATGCCAAAAATGAAGAACGTGTATTTTTATTCCTTCCGTTGCAGCGCTCATCAATTGGTTGGAAAAAGGTCGGCTTTTACTAATGTGCGTTGTGTGGATGTCGCCACCACGACATTAGAAGAACAGCGTAAAACGGATTGGTTAGAAAATGAAAGTTTGATTGATTTCTTGAGATCCAAACGATCACAGTAAAACCATCGAAGGCTATCAAGCCCCTACTCGCGCAGTGATTTTTAGCCAATAAATAATGGTTTAAATAAAAGCGCGGTCAAAAAACATGCAGTTTTTTGACCGCACTTTGCTCTTTTATTTTAAAGCAATATGTACCGTAATCTCTTCACGATCGTGATACAAATGCTTCGCCTGAATATCAAATTCCAGTTCTTTTTCTGCCAACATCACCGCAAGATTTTCTAAGCAACATCACTTCTTGATAGCGCTTTTTCATTGGTAATTTCAAGTTGAAAATGGTTTCTCGACACCAGCCGTTAATCAACCATTTTCCAATTAAATTCGCAATTCGACTTGGTTGCTCCACCATATCACACACAAGCCAATCAATATGCTTGCGTTTTGGTGGTTGGAATTTAAACCCATCTTCCGGACAGTGCTCAATTCTGCCGGTATCATGCAAACTGCCGCCATTTTGCCGTGATCAACCGCATACACAGATAAACCACGTTTCACTAATTGATAGGTCCAGCCGCCTGGGCAAGCACCGAGATCGACGCCAACCATATTTTCATTCAAAGCGTTTACTTTTCTTCATTTCGAGGAATAAAGGTTAAAATCGCTTCTTCCAATTTTAAAGTTGAACGGCTTGGTGCATCCGCTGGGAATTTTCAAACGTGGTATTCCCCATAAAAGTGGGTGGAGTTATTGCCAAGATAGAATACCCCTACATAGCAACAATTCGGCTGAGTGAAAAAAACAATGTAGAAATCTGACCGCGCTTTGCATTCGGTTTGCCTTGTAACCAACCTTTCTTTTTCAATGCTTGGCGCAACGGCACGGTAAATTTTCGGCAAAATGTCGAAAGCTCTTTGGCTTCATTCGTATCTGCTGTTTCAACAAATAGCTCTACCGCTTGCTTAAGATTAATGTCTTCTGCAATGCGTTCATATTGAGCCAGAATTGGCGAGATACGATCTTGAGGATCGAGATTTTCTAAGAGATCTGACACAACGATCATTTGACGCGCAAAAATCAAACGATTAAAAAGGTTTCTCTCGCTAAACGATCTGCATCACCTGGTTGATAGCATTCAAAAATGACATAGCCGCTGTTTTCTACTACGCGAGCAAAACCAAATACACCACGCTCAGAAGCTCGGTCGGTAATTTCTGCAGCGACTTCTTTTTCAAAGCCAATTCGACAATATAAAGCTAATTTATTCATGTTTTCCCTAATTTTATTGAATCTTTAATCCATGTTCTAAAGGCTTGAATCTGTTCATCATCTAAACGATCTAAATGATTGACCACATAGAATGATTTTGGATCCCTGCAATTCGGTTGGTAACACAATTTGCAGATGACCATTTTCAATTTCTTGCTGAGCCAAAATGCGATTAGCCAGCACGATACCCTGACCATGAACGGCAGCTTGTAATGCCATAAAAGGTAGTAGCTAAATAATGGACCTTGCTGAATATTCAAATCATCTAATTTGAGATAATCTGCCATCGCTTGCCAGTTATCTCGAGTATGTGTGTGAATCAGCGTGTGCTTTTTCAAATCATCTGGACGGCGAACGGGAATTTTTTCTCAAAGCAATGAAGGTGCCGCCAAAATCACTAAGTTTTTTCTTCACCTAACAAATCGACTTGTAAATTTTTCCCAATCACCTTTGCCATAATAAATGGCAATATCAATTTCTTTATTTAATAAACCTTCATCTTGATCCACGCCCTTCAAGCGTACTTCAATTTCAGGGTGTTGCTTTATTAAAATCACTCAAATGTGGCACAAGCCATTGAATACCAAAGGTTTGTAGCACACTAATTGCCAAATGTGGCTCTTCTTTAAGTGTTAATAAACGTTCAGTCGCTTCATTTAATTTTCGCAAAACTTTGTTAATATCAACAAAAATAGGCTTTTCCCAAATTCAGTCAATTCAGTGAACGATTTTTACGTATAAAAAGCTCGACACCTAAAAAAATCTTCAATAATTTTATTTGATGGCTCACTGCGGCTTGTGTCACAAAAAGTTCATCCGCAGCTTTTGTGAAGCTTAAAATGTCGAGCAGCTGATTCGAAAGACTTCAATGAATTCAGGGAGGCAAACGTTTATACATAATTCTTCCCAACGGCTAAATTTTAGTTTATAATGAAAAAGATTCAATTCGGATTAGTTTTTATGCATCAAATAAAAACATCATTTGTCCTTCCATTACCTTCTACCTACAATACACATACTTAATGATTGGTAATTCCTTACAAGTTAATGAGTTTCAGACTTAAGTATGATGTTGTGTTTGCATATAGTTCGGTTCTCCGAACTGGAGTAACAATTAAGTTACTCATTTACTTCCTATATATTAAACCATTCTGGTTAGCGCTGCTCGTTTCGAGCGGCGTTTTTATTCAGCCATTCTAACATAAGCAAAATTTTTATTTCTGACCTACTTCACAAATTTGAAAAATCCAATAAAATTTTTGAGAAATCACAATATTTTTGTGTTTAAAGGTTTTCATAGCTGCCGTTATGGTGTAGATTAACTGCATTTCCATTCATAAAATTATTTATACAAATTAAGGAAGCAAAATGAAAGACTTAGACTGGAACAATCTTGGATTTAGTTATATCAAAACAGATTATCGTTTCATCGCACATTGGAAAGATGGTAAATGGGATGAAGGGAAACTTACCACTGATAATATGCTACATATCCACGAAGGTTCAACGGCAATTCACTACGGTCAACAATGCTTTGAAGGCTTAAAAGCCTATCGTTGTAAAGATGGTTCAATCAACTTATTCCGTCCTGATCAAAATGCAAAACGTATGCAACATACCGCAGATCGTTTATTGATGCCTCAAGTGCCAACAGAATTATTTATCCGTGCTTGTAAAGAAGTGGTAAAAGCAAACCAAGAATGGTTAGGCCCTTACGGCTCTGGCGCAACATTATATTTACGTCCATTCCTCTTTGGTACGGGGGCTAATATCGGTGTAAAAACTGCACCTGAATTTATTTTCTCTGTATTCTGCTGCCCAGTAGGCGCATATTTCAAAGGTGGTTTAGCACCATCTAACTTCATTACGACTGATTACGACCGTGCTGCTCTGATGGGTACCGGTGGTGTAAAAGTGGGGTGGTAACTATGCGGCAAGTTTGCTTCCTCATGAACTAGCCGCAGAACAAGGTACACCAGAACGTAAATTTGCAGACGCGATTTACCTTGATCCTAAAACTCACACTAAAATTGAAGAAGTGGGTGCGGCAAACTTCTTTGGTATCACCAAAGATAATAAATTTATCACGCCAGCATCTGAATCCATTTTACCAAGTATCACCAAATACTCTTTGCTTTACATTGCAAAAGAACGTTTAGGTATGGAAGCCATTGAAGGTGACGTGTATATCGATCAACTGATCAATTCACCGAAGCGGGGGCTTGTGGTACTGCTGCAGTAATTACACCAGTAGGTGGTATTCAACACAAAGGTAAATTCCACGTGTTCTATTCAGAAACGGAAGTTGGCCCTATTACACGCAAACTTTACAACGAGTTAACCGGTATCCAATTCGGTGATGTTGAAGCCCCTGAAGGCTGGATTGTAAAAGTAGAATAATTTATTTATCTATCAACAAAAAGAGCGGTCAAATTGACCGCTCTTTATATTATTACGATGTTCTTTACTTAACCAAACTCATCGCCAGATTCTTCGCGCCTTTAAAATCCACTTTACCACTTCCGAGCATTGGAATTTCATCCACTAAGAAGATTTGGCTTGGTAGCATAATTGGTGGAACATTTAATCCTTTAATGCGTTCATTGATTTCATCTAAAGAAAGTGCAGACTTAATTAAAAGCACAATGCTCTCGCCTTTTTATCATCGCTTACAGCCACCGGCAACGAAATTGAGTTTTCTTCATCAAATACTTGTGAAAGTTTCTCTTCCACGCTACCTGAGACTGATCATTTCACCGCCGACTTTAGCAAATCGAGAATAACGATCCACAATGGTAATAAAGCCGTTATGATCGATATGGCGCTTTATCGCCGGTTTTTGTAATAACGCACACCATCAATTTCAACAATCACTTCTGCTGTTTTTTCTGGTGCGTTCAAAATAACCTTTCATCACTTGTCCACCACCAATCAGATCAAGACCGTCTTCGCCGACTGGTAGTTCCTGCAAGCTTTCTGGATCCACAATTTTTGATAATGGTGCCCGGTAATGGCATACCTACCGAACCAGCTTGATTGAAGGTAAATTCCTGTAAGGTTTCCGGATCCAGTAAATTAGGCATATTGACACTGGCTACTGGTGCTGTTTCAGTCGCACCATAACCTTCGTAAATTTCCAAGCCAAATTTAAGTTTGAAGGCTTCTTTCACATCTGCTTTCAATTTTTCGGCACCAGCAATAACCATACGCACATTTTGTAGCATTAACGGATGGAATTTCTTATTGCGTACATACAATCTAAAGAAAGTTGAAGTACCAAATAAAATACTCACACGATGTCGAGCACACATTTTTCCGACTGTCGCCCCATCTGTTGGGTCCGCTACACTCACCATTTTAATGCCTTCACACAATGGCAATAAGGTTGTCACGGTTAAGCCAAATGAGTGGAAAATTGGTAAGGAATTCAAAATCACATCATCTTTGTGGAAATTTAATAATTCACCAATCTGTTTAATGTTTGTTAGTAAGTTTTTATGGCTTAATTCAATGCCTTTTGGATCACCTTCACTACCACTACTGAATAAGATGGTTGCATTATCGTCCAAGCTTACGTCTGCAAAGTAACGTAATTTAATCCACCATTGCGGTGCTAAAAACGCCGTTAAAAATGACCGCACTTTATTCGCTTTAGTGATCGATTTCCCTAAATTTTCCATAAAGAGGGCTTTATCAGCCACCACTTGGCTAAAGTCAAAACCTTTTGCGTTCAACTTATCCAAGAATTTTTCAGAGGTAATGACTTGCGAAATGTTGGCTTTTTTCAACGCTTTTTCCATCACTTCTGGGCTTAGCGTGTAGTTTAAATTTACCGGTACTTTGCCCATCACCATTAGGGTCATATTGATAATTGCCCCGATTGATGAACTTGGTAATAACACGCCAACATTTTTTTCATTCCCTAAAGCTGCTTTCAAGGTTTTCACAAACATCAACACGGCAGCAATAAATTTCAGGTTATTCAGTTTAGTGCCTTGCGCATCCACCGCGGCTTCTTTGAATAAATTCGATTTTTGCTGAATTCAACCAATGATGCATCAGCGGTTTACGTTTACTCATGACTTTTTCCCATACTGAGAAAGAAAGTTCGAGTACTTTTTGCTTCATGGCTGTCGCATCAATAAAGCCATAAATTGGTTTACCAAATGCTACTAAAATTTCACGTTTACCTTGGCGTTTAGTTAAATTCTTATAGAAAGAATCCGCACGAGAGAAGCTGCTCCCCCATAATCCACGTAAATAGAAAGGAACAGTCGTCACATTCTCTAAATCTTTTAATACGTGCTCAAAGCCTTTTTGAAACTCATTGATTTGACCGTTATAGCTAATATGTCCTTCTGGGAATAACGCCACTACTTCACCACGCGCTAAATATTCACGAATGGTTTCAATAGATTCACGGCTGAGCCCCCACCAATTGGGATGACTTTGAAAATACGGAAGAACCAAGTGAGATACCATTTGTTGTAAATTGGACGATACATCACAAATTTAATCGCACGCGGGCTAGCCGCTTGTAACACTAACCAGTCAATCCAGCTAATATGGTTACCCTAATAACAACACGCCACCACTTTGTGGAAGGTTTTTAACCCATCCACATGAAAACGGTAATTCGCTTTTTAACGCAAAGAGTAGGAATAAACGCGTAAATAAATGAGGGTACTTTCGACATGGTATATAGACTCGCAGCAAAACATGCAGCAGAAGTCACTAAGAATAAACCTTGAGTCGAAACATTAAGTTGTACAAAAACAATAGCTTAATAGCAAAAAGACCACCATGAACACGTTTTTGCACAAAATTGTTACCCGCCATGATTTTTGCCGCTGATTTTTCTCAGGTGCGAAATACTGAATAGTTGCATTCAATGGCACAATCAATAAACCGCCAGAGAAACCAAAGACAAAAAGAACAAAGTGCCAATACCACACCACTTTGGGCTAGAGTTAAGAAGAATAACGATGCACAAATACCCAACGCACCAAGCGGCACAATACCTAACTCAATATGCAAACGAGAAGCACGTCCAGCAAGATATGAACCAAGCACTAGTCCTACGCCACTCACCGCTAGAATTGCTTGAATGACAACAGCATTATCTTCATTGAACATTGCTTTATAATGTGCAGGAAATGCCGCCACAATAATTTGTGACACGCCCCAAAACAGGCTTAGTCCAATGACACTCAGCCAAATATTTTTGATCAGCTTTTTAATGTACGAACATTATCTTTTAAATACCCTAGAGAAAGGTATTTTCTCATATCAAACTGACCTTCTGTATTTTCAGCTTCTTGTTTAAAGAATGGAATTTTAAAAGCAAAATAGGCTTCTAGTGCACTCAGTAATACTAATGCTACACCTATCACCCAAACACTTTGTAATACTTCATTCGGATCATCTGATGCCACATAATGCGCTTCAAAGAAGAAAGAAAAAGGCCAAAAGAACTAAATAGAATGGCCACAATGGTGAGCGCTTGAATCACACCGTTTGCCATACCGATATTTTCGGTGCCCACAATCGATTTAATAATGCTATATTTAGCCGGAGAATAGACCGCACTTTGCGCCGCCAAAATCAATGTCAGTACAAAGGAAAGCGCAAACATACCCGTCATATAACTCAATAAAATCCCAGCGCTAATCGCCACCGCCGCTAAACTGCTGTAACGGATCACATTGGTGCGAGAAAATTTATCGTTGATAAATGCCGAAGGGGAAAACAAGAAAATAAACGGTAATAAAATCATCGCATTAATTAATGCCGTTAAAACCACCAAACTCTCCCCTGAAAAGCTCTTCAGTAATACATTTTGAATGGTAATTTTATGTGCCAAATCTACACTGGCATTAATAAAGGCAATGGCTAAATAAGGCAAAAAGCCAGCATATTTTAAGAGTTTCATTTTGCACTCTCCGCTTGATAAAGATTAAAGGTTTTTCATATTCAAGAGATAAGGTTTTAACACCAACAATAAATCAAATAAGTGTTTTAATTTTTTTCATCTTTTTGTTCGCTATTGGATAATGCCGCTAAAGTCACATTCACCTCTTTTTCCGCTAACATTTTTTGCTGCAGCTAAATAAGCTTTCACTACATCCATTTCGGCTGCATCACAACGCGCCAAGATCGCCAAAATATCACGTTCTTTTGCTGTAAAAATGCCTTCACGAGGATTCAATAATCCTTCCGCTACCATCTCTTCGATTTGTTTGAGTAGAAAGATGAAAATTCTGCAGAGAGTTGCTCCACTGAAAATACTTCATTTTCAGCACCCATGATGATGTCTAATAATCCAATAAGACTTTCATAAGGATTATTCCAATCAAAATGAGGATGTGCAAAAAGTGCTTTAATTTGTGAAATCGTTGCATTGAAATTGCTTTGTAGATATTTAATAAAGCTGAGTAACTTCACACAATGTTCATCATAGAGATGAAAATTCGGTTTATCTTTCACCGGCTCTGGCAACAAACCTTCTTTCACATAGTACAGCACCGTGGATTTTGGTGTCTGACTAAGCTTAACTAAATCATTCATTTTTAACATCAGGATTTCCCTCTAAGTTGATTTGTTGTGTATTGTAGCGGATAAAAACAAAAAGTAAATAGTGTTACTTTACACTTTTAATTAAATTTAATAAAAAGTTGTTCATAGCATGATAAACAACTTTCTTAATCAGCTTTAGCTTTCAACTTTTCGCCATAGATCTTTGCTATAAATAACCCCTACTGGATTTTTCTTCGCCCCCATAATAGTTGGAGAAATATAAACCGGTGTAGTGTATTGGAAAAAGCGGTAAACGCAAGGTTTTTCCTGTTGGATCTTCTCACTTAATTTTTAAGTAAATTTCTGACCGCTCTTTTTCATTTAAGCTTTTCAGTGCTTGCTCAAAAAGTTGATCGTATTCTGCATTAGCATAGCCATTTTTTTATTATCAGGGGCTTTTAGAATAGAACAAACCCAAAAATGCCATCGGATGATTAAAGTCTGCACACCAGCCAGAACGAATGACTTGGAAATCACCCTTTTTGGCGTTTCATTTGTAATGTTTGCCAATTGACTGGGTTGGGCATCCACGCGCAACATATCGGACTGCGTTAATTGCTCTACTACACGTTGCGCGATATTCACATGCAAGGGTGCATCATCATAGAGCACATTTAAATGTAGCGGATGTTTTTTTCATCAATTTTATTTTTGAGCCAATAACTGCTCGGCAACAACAGGGCTCCCATCTTGAATCTTGTCCATTTAACATGGCTTTCGGTAAAAAAATACGAACTCGGAATTGCCGCTGGAATCTCATTATTCACAATATTCGTAACCGAAACCAACGAAGCAATCGCCTTACGCACATCTGCCTTAGCAACTTTAGGATCTTTCAGATTAAATTCATAAAAATATCCACAAAGCTGCGGAAAATGTTGAAGGTCCGCGTTCACTTCTGGTACATCAACTACCACATCAAATTCAGCCAATTTAGGTGCAACAAAAGGTAGATAAGCTACGCGTTCAAAAGCGACATTATTTTTTTCTGCCAATAATAGGGGTTTTTCGCTAAGTGTATACTTCTCACACTTTCACTTTCGATCATATAAGCCCCATTAGTCACAGGGGAATCAGGATCGCTATATTGTGGCACAAGGCTAATATGCGCCAACATTTCCGGCAAATACGGTGTTGGTTTATCAAGCTCAATACGTAAAGTGCGGTCATTTTCCGCATAAATTCCTAAGCTCTTAAAAGGTTTATTTTTCTCTAAAACGCCTTTCGCATTTTTTAGATTAAGATAAGCCAAATAAGATCTTAATGGGCTATTGGATTGAGACAACGCTTGCCAAGAAAGCATCACATCTTGGGCGACTAAAGGTTCACCGTTTGACCAACGAAGCCCTTCACGCAAGGTAAAGATCCAAGTTTTGTTATCTTTTGTTTTGCCAACTTTCTGCGATACCAGGCACGATTTGTCCTTCCTGATCATAAGCCGTTAAGCCTTCATATAAATCGCGCAATAAGTTTTCTTGTTCAGGATAACGCACAAACCAAGGCTCAAAAGAAGGAGAATGAGTAAACGCCCGAGTCAGTAAAGTCCTACTCGGTTTTGAAGTATTTTTCTTGTTCAATAGACTGGCTTTTGTGTTGGTTGCTCTTCTGATACCGTGTTTGTAGATTTCGGGCTGTTTAATTTGTCACAACCGCTTAATCCCAAAAACGACACCTAAAATGACCGCACTTTTAAGCCAAGTAAGGAAAGCATTATCCATTTTCAACGTCTTCTGTTTTAATCCAAAAGAAAAAGAACCAATATTTTACCGCAATTAAAATCGCAATGATCGTTCGTCCCACAACACTTGGAGTAAAATAAAAAGCCAATTAAAAAGCATCGTGGTTGAAAAAGGTTAAAATAGAGATTTTTGTTTTTTTCGTTAATGAACGTCGCTCATTAAAAGGATTTTTAGGTATTTTTGATAAAGTTTCGTCTCCAAGAACCAACGTTCTAAACGAGAAGAACCTTGCGCAAAACGAATAAAGCGTGAGTAATAAAAAGGTGTGGTCGGCAGAAATGGTAGAAAAACACCAATCACGCCTAAAACCAAAAAGAAATACAGCCTAGTATAATATAAATGCCTTTAATTAAAAGGATTTTTGGGAAAAATTTAAGTGCAACAAAACCGACTATAATCGAAAAAGTGATTAAGCCAGAAAACAATAACACGCCGTTCATTCTTATTCCTAAATAAAAGTGATACGCAATTATTACTGATTTTTTAGATTTTTCAACCTTGATATTATAGAATTTGTCGCAACTTACTAAAGAAACTGTTAGCAAAAGGAATATTTATGTCTAATCCATTACTTCATATTGAAGGCTTACCGCCGTTTTCTCAAATCAAACCAGAACATATTCAACCGGCAATCCAAGAACTCATCGAAGAAAATCGTCAAGCCATTGAACAAGTTTTAAAACAACCGCACTTTACTTGGGAAAATTTTATTGAACCGCTTTCTGAAGCTGGCGAACGCCTAAGCCGTGCTTGGTCACCAATCTCTCATTTAAATTCAGTTAAAAACAGCCCTGAATTACGTGATGCGTACCAAGCCTGCTTACCACTACTCTCTGAATACAGCACTTGGGTGGGTCAACACAAAGGCTTATACAACGCTTATTTAGCCTTAAAAAATAGTCCTGAATTTGCCACTTATTCAGTAGCACAAAAGAAAGCCATTGAAAATGCACTGCGTGATTTTGAGCTTTCAGGTATCGGTTTATCCGAAGAAAAACAAAAACGTTATGGTGAGATTGTTGCTCGCTTATCAGAATTAAGCGCACAATTTAGCAATAATGTACTCGATGCCACCATGGGTTGGGAAAAAGTCATTGAAGATGAAAGCCAATTAGCGGGTCTTCCTGAATCTGCATTACTTGCAGCAAAACAATCTGCTGAAACTAAAGGCCTAAAAGGCTATCGTTTTACGTTAGAAATTCCAAGTTATTTGCCAATTATGACCTATTGTGAAAATGCAGCACTACGCGAAGAAATGTATCGAGCTTACGCGACTCGTGCTTCAGATCAAGGTCCAAACGCAGGTAAATGGGATAACACAGCGATCATTGAAGAAATCATGACGTTACGCGTGGAACTAGCGAAATTGTTAGGTTTCAATACGTACACTGAACGTTCACTTGCCACCAAAATGGCTGAAAACCCACAACAAGTGTTAGATTTCTTAAATAACCTTGCAGATCGTTCAAAAGCACAAGGTGAGAAAGAATTAGCTGACCTCAAAGCTTATTGTGAAAAAGAATTTGGCGTTACTGAACTTGCCCCTTGGGATATCAGTTTCTATTCTGAAAAAAACAAAAAAACAACATTTATATGCGATCAATGATGAAGAACTTCGTCCTTATTTCCCTGAAGATCGGGTTATTTCGGGTTTATTTGAATTAATTAAACGTATTTTTTTAATATTCGTGCAGTTGAACGTTTTGGCGTAGATACTTGGCATAAAGATGTGCGTTTCTTTGATTTAATTGATGAAACGGATGAGGTACGTGGCAGTTTCTATCTCGATCTTTATGCGCGCGAAAATAAACGTGGCGGTGCCTGGATGGATGATTGCATTGGCAGAAAAACGTAATGCTGACGGTTCAATTCAAAAACCTGTTGCCTATTTAACGTGTAACTTTAACGCCCCTATTGGTGATAAACCTGCTCTATTCACCCATGATGAAGTTACCACTCTCTTCCATGAGTTCGGTCATGGCATTCACCATATGCTCACCAAAGTTGATGTGCCGGATGTTGCGGGTATCAATGGTGTACCTTGGGATGCAGTAGAACTTCCAAGTCAATTTATGGAAAACTGGTGTTGGGAAAAAGAAGCGCTTGATTTTATTTCGGGTCACTTTGAAACGCACGAACCATTGCCAGAAGAAAAAAATTAAATCAACTTCTTAAAGCAAAAAAACTATCAAGCGGCGATGTTTGTGTTACGTCAGCTTGAATTTGGCTTGTTTGATTTTACTCTTCACCATACTTTTTGAAGCAGGTAAAGCCAACCAAGTGCTTGATACCTTAAAAGCAGTGAAAGATAAAGTGGCCGTGATTAAAGGTGTAGAATGGGCAAGAACACCACATAGCTTTAGCCATATCTTTGCTGGCGGTTATGCGGCAGGTTATTACAGCTATCTATGGGCTGAGGTACTATCTGCAGATGCCTTCTCTCGCTTTTGAAGAGGAAGGAATTTTTCAATCCAGTTACCGGTAAATCTTTCTTGGATGAAATTCTCACTCGTGGTGGCTCTGAAGAACCAATGGTCTTATTCAAACGCTTCCGTGGACGTGAACCTCAATTAGACGCATTGCTTCATCATAAAAGGCATTGCGAAACTAATAACTAAAAAAAGAGCGGTCAAATTTTTTGACTGTTTTTTTATCTTCCAATATGCAGAAAATAAAAAAGCCCTCGGTAATCCGAAGGCTTTTATTTTTACTATCGTAATAAAAATTAGCGACGTAAACCTAAACGAGCGATAGTGCTTTGGTATAAAGCAAGATCAGTACGTTTTAAGTAGTCTAAAAGTTTACGACGACGAGAAACCATACGTAATAAACCACGACGACCATGGTGGTCTTTTTTGTGCTCAGCGAAGTGAGCTTGTAAGTGGTTGATTTGTGCAGTTAATAATGCGATTTGAACTTCAGAAGAACCAGTATCTTTCGCATCGCGACCAAATTCAGCAACGATTGCTGCTTTTTTTTCAGTACTTAGAGACATTTTTTACTCCTAAAAGGTAGTGTTATTAATACATCATTCGCCGATCTCTAACTCAGCGATGACAAGGAGCCTGAATTTTAACGATTGAAGCCAATAAAAGCAAGGAATTATTGCGCAGTTCCTCTTAAATGTTTAATCATTTTTAAATCCATTCTTACGAATAATGTCTTGTGCATGCTCGCTCAATAAAAAAATTGATAAAATCGCTGCGTCAATTCGGTATCATTCAGCATAGCAAGGACATACTCTGCGCGAATATCATATTTGGATGGTAATGTATGACAAAGCATCCCCGCATTTTCTAATCTTGTCTGGTAATGTGCATAGCCCAACATCATATCCGCATAATCGTTTTTCAAGAGATAATATGAAGCTATTTCACCTGGTGGTATAACAACTTGATTTTCTGTTCCACCGACCAATTTCAATGCCTTCGATTTTAACCTTTTACCTTGTTCAGGGATAATCTTTTTCAATGAGATCAAAAAGCTGCCAAGTATAATCACCACAAGGATCACAAATTGGCGTTGACGTGGCTAATCGATATTGATCATCAAAAAGTAGCTCAAAGGGTATCTCGCTGAAATTCTGGTTTATTTTTTGTTGTCAGCATAAGTTGATTATAAGTGAGCACCTGCTGCTGAAAAAACTCGACGCCCTAGTGCCGATACATTTTTCTGAATTTGCACTAATAAAAAGATCAGCTAACGCTCCTTGTATTATGCGCGTTTTCAACAAACCAGCAGGGACCCCAATATGCATTCAATTTCCACGTCATTATATTGCCCTAAATGCACGAGTAAGCTCCAATAAGGCATATCGAAAGCTTCCTGCGCTATAAATAGTGAGTTTATTCATCTCTCTGTCCTTCGAACAACACCTCATAAACCGGCACGAAAATGGCTAAACGGTTGCTGTTGATATTGCGATTGTTCAACAATCATCGGTAAATGAAAAAAAGTGCGGTCAGATTTTTCAGAAGTTAATATCTCATCCGTTTGTCCAAAGCGAATAAAATTTCCGATTGATCAAAAAGCGTTTTTATTCGCAATCGCTTGTGCATGATTAGGTTGATGCGTGGTGAAAATAATTCGCAGCCGTGCTTTTTTTCGCTAATTGTCTTAAAAGTGATAACACCGCATCTTGGTTGGCTAAATCAAGCGCTGAAGTGGGTTCATCCAACAGCATTAAACGGCATTCAGATGCAATGGCACGTGCAATCAAGATCAACTGACGTTGTCCACCTGAAAGTGAAGCAAAATCTTGCTCGGCTAAATGCTGCAACTGTAAATCAGCTAACGCTTGTAACGCCACTTCAATATCTTGTGGTTTAGGCTTACTAAAGGTGGCAATATGGTTTGAACGCCCCATTAACACAATATCCAATACCGAATAGGCAAAAGGTGCACTGAAAAATTGCGGGACAAAACCTATCGAGTCATTCAGCTGAATATTGCCTTGTAAGGGGCGATGGATGCCAAGTAACAGATCTAACAAGGTACTTTTGCCACAACCATTTTGTCCTAAAATCGCGAGAATCTCTCCTGCCTGTAAAGCAAAATTGAGATGTTGAAAAAGCAGGTTGTTTTTTTCATAAGCAAATGCAAGATCATTTACTTTAATCAAATCAGTCACGCATCGCTCCATTTCGTTTTAAACGATAAACCAATATGCCAAATAAAGGTGCGCCAATAAGCGCAGTTAAAATGCTGATCGGAATTTCATTGTCGGTCAACGCGCGAGCCGCATTGTCCACCCACAGCATATAAATAGCCCCCACTAGCATCGTACAAGGCAATAAACGTTGGTGATTAGCACCGACCAACATGCGACTAATATGCGGAATGATCAAGCCAACCCAGCCGATACTGCCGCTAATCAGCCACCTGGCAAGCGACTAATGTTCCGCTAAGGGCAATCACCAACCAGCGTAATCGCCCAACTTTTACCCCTAATGCTTTCGCTTCTTTATCCTCTAAAGAAAGCAAATTTAAACGCCAGCTCAGTTTCAGCAACAATGTCGAACAACACACAAAAGGCACGAAGAAAAACAGCCATTTTTCCGTATTAGCCGTGGCGAAGCTGCCCATCAACCAAAACACAATACTTGGTAATTTTTTTCTTCGGTATCAGAAACGTACTGCAACAGGCTCACTAATGCAGAAAACAGTCCGCTCAAAAATCATCCCTGATTAAAAATCAGCATCAGCAAACTTCTTCGGCCAAACTTTACGCTAAATAAAAAAACGAGCACTAGCGTACTTAAACCGAAAAAAATCGTACTGGCAAATAAGCCATACAGACTCAAACTAAAAAAGATGGCTAGTGTGCCACCAAATGCAGAACCAGAGGTCACGCCAATAATATGCGGATCCACCAACGGATTACGAAAAATACCCTGCAATGCCGCGCCACTTAAGGCTAATCCAGCCCCCACACAAAGAGCAGATAAAATACGCGGTAAACGAACTTGGAAAATAACCTGCTGATGGATTGGGTCAATAGGAAGTGCGGTCAATTTTGCCGTTAAAATTTGCAAAATCTGCTCTAAGGATAAAGCATAACGCCCGATTCCTAACGAAATCAGGGCGCTCGCAACCAAGACAATGAGCAATACGCCCATCAATTTGGAATGTTTATTTACCATTGTTATACGGTTGACGATAGAATTTTAAATAGTAGTCGTTCACCATTTTATCTAAATCGATATCTTGGAATTTTTGCGGATATAGCGATTTTGCTAACCAAACTTCGCCTAATGCTAAGGCTTCCGGCATCGGATAACCCCAAGCTTTCGCATATTCCGGCATTAAAAACACTTGGTTATTTTTCACTGCATCAATATTAGCCCAAGCCGCATCTTCTTTAATTTGTGATACCACTTTAGGATAACGATCCTGCACCAAAATCACTGCTGGATTCCACTCAAGCACATTTTCCATGGAAACCTGTTTAAAACCTTTCACCGTTGCCGCTGCGACATTATACGCACCAGCATGTTCCAACATTAAACCAGTATATTTACCCGAACCATAGGTATTTAAATCTGGGTTAGCCATATAGGTGCGCACTCGTTTCTCCGCAGGAATGTCTCCCAAACGTTCCGCCAACATTTTTACGATTCGCAAATGCGGCTTTAACTAATTCTTTGCCTTGTTGTTCTTTTTCAAACACTTGAGCAATCAACTCAATACCTTGAGTTAAGCCTTCGTTATAAGCTTTATCTTCATCAGCCAAAGTTGGATTAAGTTTATCTTTATCACTGCCAGTTCGTAGCGAAATAGCAATCACTGGAATACCGGTATCCGCAATTTGTTTAATCATTTCCGGTGGTGCATAGTTGGTAACAAATACCACATCCGGTTTTAATTCCAACAAGCTTTCAATATTGACTGAATTTAAATCGCCCTGGCATGGCCATTTTTCTAATTCTGGCGCTAAACGCACATAATTTTGCCCCAGTTGTTTTTTCCAATTTGATAATACCCCAACAATTTGTTTGGTGGCATCTAATTGCACGGCGATATTGAGAGTTTGATGCTGTAATACCACAGCACGCTGAATATGATCGGGAATGGTCACTGACGATCTAATTGGTCAGTTACAACACGATCAGCCAACGCCGATGTGAGAAAAATGCCGAACAAAGCAGCAACAAACAAGCGGTTAAATTTCATAAAGTTATCCTTAAAATGAAAAATGGAGTTAAATTATACAATAAAATATATAGCGAGATATACAAAACAATTGATGATCTAAACTAAACAACTATGCTTTTGCTAATCACCACTTTAATATCTTCTGGTGCCGCATAATAAGGTGCAGAGGTAATAAATAAATTAATGCCTAACTTGGCATAATCTGCCACATTATTTTTATTCACCCCACCTGCGACGGAAAGCGTAATATTTCTGCCTTGTGCTTTGATGAGATCTAAAGCCGCTTTCACATCTTCAACTGACCATTTATCTAGCTGAATAATATCAGGAGAGGCACTAATCATTTGTTCAAATTGTGCAAAATTGTCTGCTTCAAGGGTGACCTTATTTTCTGGTGCTTCACGCTTTAAAGTTTCCACGATATGCGTCCAGTTATTCGGTTCAGCCAATAAATTACGATGATTAGTGAAGACCAGTAAGGTTTCACTAAGGCCTTGACGATGAATATGTCCGCCAGCTGCCAGCACTGCATTGGTCGCCAGTTTACGGGTATTCGGGATACTTTTACGGGTACACGCCACCACCGCATTCGGGTTAATGGCTTTGGCATTAGCAATCATCTCCGCCGTGTATTGTGCCACGCCACAAGACCATTCCAATATAAGCTGCACCACTTTCCATGCTTGCTGTAATTTATCCGCAGAATCGACCGCACTTAGCAATAAAGCACCGGCTTCAACGGCTTCCCCTTCATTCACATAAACCTGAGGCGTAATGCCTAATTTTTTCAGTAATCGTTCTGCCACTGAAATCCCCGCCACCATTCCGGCATTTTTTACGTTTGAATTCAATTTTTGCTGGGACTTTTTCTAGCCCTAATGCGTGCGTGGTTAAGTCACCGCGATAAATATCTTCCAATAAAAAAATCATCGAGTTCTTTGTCTGAGAAAATAAATCATAGTTTGTCCTTAAATTAATTGCCCTAAATGCAAGTGAATTTGTCTATCTGCTAGAAAATCTGCTTCTTTAGGTTCGTGAGTCACTAATAATGTGGTGAGATTGAAGGCTTTAAGTAAACTTTTTACGTTTTGCCAAATCTGTTGACGGGTTTGCCAATCCAATGATGAAAATGGCTCATCTAATAGCATCACATCCGGTGGATTGATTAGCGCCCGTGCCAATGCTGCGCGCTGTTGCTCGCTGCCCGATAATTGATGCGGATAACGATCGATCAACGCTTCAATATTTAACTGCGCCAATAAATCACGTTGCTCCTGTCTCGTGCTCTCTGGTTTCGCTAAACTTAAGTTTCCCCCTACAGTTTTATGGGGGAAAAGATATAAACGTTGATTTAAATAACGACAATGTCTTTCCCAAGAGGCCAGGTTATCCCAAGGACATTGGTTAAATGCAATACTCCCCTGATAATCCGAATAACCGGCAATGGCATTGAGAAGCGTGGTTTTTCCGCTTCCCGATTGTCCAACAATCGCCACCGATTCACCATTTGCAACCGTTAGGCTAATATCCTTTAAAATACCAACCTGTAAATGTTGAATTTGTAACATCCTAAAGTTCCCGATTAAGCACGCGTAATAAAAAAAGCAAACAGGCTGAAATCATTAAAAGCCATAAGGCTGCCCCAATCGCAATTTCAAAATCACCGCTGGAAATATTGAGATATACAGCCACCGGCAGGGTTTCTGTTTTAAAACGGGTGGCGCCGGCTAGCATTAAGGTCGCACCAAATTCACCGATGGCGCGCGCCCAAGCCAAAATTGCCCCACACAGCAAAGGTTTCCAACACATAGGGAGCTCAACTTTAAGCAGGCTTTGCCAAGGTGTTAAACCTAGGTTATAGGCGGCAAGTCGATAACCGTCATCAAAATTACTGAAAACGCCACGTGCATTACGCAACATAATTGAGGTGGCAATATAACTTTGTGCCACCACAATACCAATCGGGCTAAAAATCCAACGGCTAATCTCTGGAATCAATGAACTCAGCCAACCTTGTGAACCGAACAATAAAAGCAAACTTAACCCGGTAACTAAGGGCGGTAAAACCATCGGTAAGTCCAACACGGTATCAATGAGCTTTTGTAGCGGCAGGCGAATTTGACTCATCACCCAAGCAGCAGGTAATGCAATCAGTAAAGCGATAACTAGCGAAAAGAGTGACGTCCCTAAAGAAAGCATTAAGGCAAAGTGCAGTTCATGATCAAACAACACCTGTTTAAAAAAATGCCAATTTAACTGCCCAATTAAAGCAAGCACCGTTCCCAATACCGTTAAAAATAACAACATTAAGGGGAGCAGTGCTAACTTTAAACTCAGGCTTTTATTTAACCGGTAAGAAGCCTTCATCGGTAAAATACTTCACGCCTTCTGTATAGAAAAAATCAAATAGCTGTTTAGCTTCCGTTGGATGTGCCGAAGATGAAAGTAACGCTAAGGTCACTTTTTCTTGCGGTGTGCCTTGTGGGTTTGGCAAGATTTCCACTTTATCGCGTACTTTCCACGCGCCGGAACGCCCAACCACTGCCGCATCCACATCACCATTCAATAGATACATCATCAACTGTTTTACGGTAGCCGCTTTCACGACCACTTTTTCATTCAACGCCTGTTGATAACCCGATAGCTCAAAGATTTTCTCCGCCCCTTTACCTAACGCCATCGCCTTGGCATCACCAATTCCCAAACGTAAGTTACTTTCGGCAAGATCCTTAAAAGAATGAATATTTGCACTTTTATCTTTGCGTACCGCCATTACTGGAATATGTAAAACTAATGGCTCAACAGCTTTAACTTGATTGTCTTGTGCCAATTTTTCAACATAATCTGCCGAACCGGATAAAAACAAATCACCAGTTTTTTTACTTGGTTGTAACGTGCCAAAATTTGACCTGAACCGCCATATTCCACCGTGACCTTATTGCCCGTATTTTTGCTCAAATTGTTTTTACAATTTTTTCTACCGGCTCTTTTAAACCCGCGCCAGCATAAAGATAAAGATCAGCAGCTTGGCTTGAGAATGTGATCGCCATAAAGGCGGCTAAAGTAGCTAATTTTTTCATTTAAACTCCTTATTTAAATTGAATGGAATATAGCACAATCCTTTATATAAGTTAAATTATAACGAATTTATGGAAACCAATTTATCCTTTTATAAATTGAGATGTTTTTTTGCAATTCCTGAACTGAAGTGCGGTAAATTTTGGCGAGGTTTTTCAAAGGTCATCAGTTCACTTTTTTCGCCTTGTTGAAAACCAAATTCTTGATCGAGCATTGCAATATTTTTCGGCTAAATAGACCGCTTGTTGTGGATTGTGAGTCGTAATTAGTAAGGCAATGTTTTGATGCTGTAATTGCTTAATTTTTTTCCAACACCCGAATTTGGTTACCGAAATCAAGACTGGCTGTTGGTTCGTCCATAATCAACAATTTCGCCTGTTGTGCAATGGCTCGGGCGATGAGCACGAGTTGTTTTTCGCCCCCACTGAGTTCATGGTAATAACGTTTAGCAAGATGGGTTATTTGTAATTCCGCTAAAGCCGCAAGGGCAAGATCTTTATCTTCAGCTCTTGGGGTTTGATACCATTTTAGATAAAGCAGATCGCCCCATTAACACCATATCTTGTACCAGAAAAGGAAAAAGCTGTGCATGAGCTTGCGGCACATAAGCAATTTCGCGAGCTAATTCAGCGGCAGAATATGTGGCAAGCGGTCGGTTTTGAAAGAGAATTTGCCCATTGAGTGCAGGTTGCAACCCAAGTAAAGTTTTTAAGAAAGTGCTTTTCCCTGCCCCATTGGCGCCAAGCAAACAGCAAATTTGCTGAGGTTTTAATGCAAAATTGATCTTGTCTAGCAGAGGTTTATTACCATAGCCAATCGTCAGTTGTTGCGTTTCAATTAAATTCATTTTCGCCCTCTCAACAATAAATAGAGGAAAAACGGAGCGCCACAAGCCGAGGTTAAAATCCCTATCGGGAGTTCAATGCTCGCAACCGTGCGAGCAAGCGTGTCGGTTAAAAGTAAGAAACTCGCGCCAAGCAATAATGAGGTGGGTAATAACAAAATAAAATTGGCTCCCACCAATAATCGCGCAATATGGGGAACAAGCAAACCTACCCAGCCAATAATGCCTGTAATTGAGACCGCACTTGCAGTGCAAAGCGTGGTGAAAATGATCAAAATATAGCGTGTGCGTTGAATAGGAATACCGAGACTTTTGGCTTCATCTTCTTCTAAAGCAAGTAGATTTAAGCGCCAGCGTAATAAGAAAAGCGGCAAAATTCCGAGGATTAAAGTAGGCGCAAGTTGACTCAATTCTTTCACTCCGACAGCTGTGAAACTACCTAATAGCCAAAAGGTAATCGAAGGTAATTGGGTAAAAGGATCGGCTAGAATTTTTAACAGTGAAATACCTGCGCCAAGTAATGAACCGATAGCAATCCCTGAAAGCACTAAGACCAAAATGGGATCTTGATTACGGCTTCGTGATGCGACCATCGAAACACATAACACCGCCAAGATACCGCCAGTAAAGGCAAAAAGCTGCACATAAAACATCGGTAAATTGTAGAAAATCGCCAATGATGCACCAAGTCCCGCACCGCTTGAAACCCCTAAGATATCAGGAGAAACCAACGGATTTTTAAACATCCCTTGATAAGTCGCACCTGCGGCGGCTAATGCGGCACCCGACTAAACAGGCGACAAAAATACGCGGGGTACGAATATGCCAAAGTACTGTTTCAACAGAAGAAGGCGTTTGGCATTCCGTTTCAAATACACAGCGAATCGCTTGCCCTAGTTGAAGGGAGAAATCGGAAAATCGCCCCACATTCAACGAAAGCAAAATGGTGCCGACTAATAAAATCACTAACGAAGTGAAAAAGAGTTTGGGATTACGTTGAACTAAAATACGGCATAACTATTTCACATCATGTAGCAATTGAGTCGCTTGCTCTGGGGTTAATTCAATCTGATAGAACACGTGATAAAACGTTTGCACTTCTTTTGTAAATTCAGTCATAGGTTTACCGCTAACTAAATGCGAGACCCAACGCACCCCAAGCAAACGGTTCACACTAGGTGGCGAATCTAACCAACCAAATGGATTATTCGGGATTAAAAAAACGTGTCCATTTTTTACCGCACTTAACTGTTGCCATTGCGGATTCTCTTTTAAGGTTTGCAAAAACTCTGGGTATTGGCTGAAAAATCACATCCGGATTCCATAATAAAAGTTGCTCCATCGAAACCTGTGTAAGCCCTTTATGAGCGCCTTCCACCACATTTTTTAAACCCACGATTTCAATGGCTTCTGTATGAATTGAGCCTTTTTGCCCTGTTTGTAGGCCATCTGCACTACGAGCTAAATAGAAGGTTTTGGTCAATTTAGAGGCATTTTCGACCGCTTGTTTAAGGGTTTCTTCGGCATACTTCGCTTGAGGTTCTGTAAGATTTTCTACGCCTAACACTTTCCCCAAATAACGCAAAGTAGTGGGTGTTTCACTGAGTTTGCCGTCTAGCAGCAAATAAGGTACACCTGTTTGGTCAAAAGTCCGTTTTGCTTGATCGATATAGTTTGGGGTAACATTGCCTACATCAATAATTAAATTCGGTTGCAATGCCACAATTTTCTCTGGCGAGAGCGTGCTGCCTTTTCCGGCAATTTTTCCTAAGGTTGGTAGAGATTGTTGTGCTGCAGGAAACAGTTTTTCCGCGTTTTTCCATATTAAATCCCGCTAATCCTAGCAATTTATTAGGCGCGCTTGAAAGGAGCAACACATCAGCCGGATTACCCGCACTTAATACTTTTTTTCAATTTTAGCTGACGGAGGTAATTCCCCTGCCAAATAAGCGATTTCTTCTGTTGCGAATGCACTGGTTGATAAATAAAACGCGAGTGCAATACCTATCCATTTTTCATATTCTTCCCTCTTTTAGCGATTTAAAAATGAAATGACTTTATTTTTAACGCTATATATCTTTTAACATAGCAAATAAATTTTTGGTAGAATGTCATCGTTATGTTTTTTTATTATATAACATTTATTATTCATAGCTAAAGGTGAAAAAAATGAAATGGGATGTGATTTATAAGTTTTGCTTGCTTTGTATGCTCATTGCAGGATTGGTAGGCATCTTGTTCAGCGGCTTAGGGATCTATTTTCAGTGGCCTATTCAGGGCATCTTTCAGTGGCATTTAGGTTCGGCGTTACTGCTTATTTTGGGCGTGGCTTTACACTTCTTCAATCGAAAAAATAAAGCGGTCAAAATTGTGCAACAATTTACCGATTTAGTGACACATAATCGCTATCCCACCTATTGCAATCTAGATCGTTTGATTATGACATTTGAGCACTTTTCAATTCTGCAAATTGCGGAGCAACTTCAGCTCCCCCCTTCGATTTTATTCACCGAATTAGCTAACGGAAAAATAAACTTCAGCGATGCTAACCGCACTTTGCGAGAAAATTTCCCTCATAATGATGAAAAAATTTTCGCCGCGATCACCATTGCATTGAAGTTACGCTTCAACCCTAACCTAAAAGGATGTTCCAATGGAAAAGAAACTGCTTTGCATCGCCATTAGTTTGGCTTGCTTGCCTGCTTATGCCGAAAATGTATTTACCCTTGGCCAAATTGAAGTCATCGGTGAAAAATCAAGTGATCTCAGCACCGCTCGTATTGACCAGGCTGAATTACAAAAAAATAACCAAGATCGTGTGTCTGATATAGCCAAAAGCACACCAGGTGTATTTGTCGAACATGGTGGCGCACGCAACGAATACAACTTATTAGTACGTGGTTTTAATGCTCGCCGGGTACCCGTATTTATGGATGGTATTCCTGTTTATGTCCCTTATGATGGTGAAATGGACTTAGGTCGTTTTACCACCTTTGATTTATCTCGCATTGATATTTCTAAAGGCGCAAGCTCTGTGCTTTATGGCGCCAATACGATGGGTGGTGCAGTAAATTTAATTTCCAAAAAACCAACTCAACCCTTCGAAGGTTCTATTGGCTATGGCTTTTCACACGGTAAAAGTGGTGGCACAGCAACCAATAAAACAGATTTTAATTTAGGCACTAAACAAGAACTATTCTATGCGCAAATAAGTGGTTCTTTTGTTGAAAAACAAGGCTTACAACTTTCTCACCATTATCAACAAATCAATCCAAAAGGTGATGATGGCGGTCGAGCCGAAAATTCTAAACAACGTGATAAAAATTAAGTTTAAAAAGTCGCTTATACGCCAAATGAGAATGATGAATACGCACTGGCGTTCTCCACACAAAAAGGCACCAAAGAATCACCTTTCTATTCTGGCGCTGATAGCTTTGAACGCTATTGGCGCTGGCCGATGTGGGACAAAGACAGTATCTATTTCCTTTCCCATACTGAATTTGACGATCATCATCTCACATTGAAACACGAAGGCATTTTTACGACACCTTTAAAAATGACCTACGTGCTTTTGATGATGCCACATTCAGCACTCAAAAGAAAAAATCGAGCTTTAATAGCTATTACCGTGATTATTCCTACGGTGCAGGCTTTGATTTAGGTGGCGATTTAACCTCCAAAGACCGCTTAAAATTCTCTACCCTCATTAAATATGACGTGCATCGCGAACATAATGATGATGAACCGACCGCAGTCGATAAAGATCGTACCTACAGCTTTGGTTTAGAAAATACTCATCGTTTTAATGAGCAAACCTCTCTGATTACGGGCATCAGCTACGACAAACGTGATTCAAACCGTGCAGAGAAATTTGAAAAACAATGTGTTTCAACTCACCAAAAAAATGCGATTTGCCCGTTTGATATCGGTAATAAACACACCTTTAATTATCAAATCAAACTTGCTCATCATTTCTCTGAACATGATGAATTTGCACTAAGTTTTGCGAAGAAAACACGTTTTGCCACAATGAAAGAACGTTATTCTCGCCGATTTGGTCGTACTGAGCCGAATCCATTCTTAAGCCCAGAAACTGCTTACCATTACGAAACTAGCTATATGCATACCTTCGGCGATTGGTTAAGAGTGGATAGCGCACTTTTCTATTCTGAAGTAAAAGATGCGATTGAAGAAGTCGCGATTAGCAAAAAACTCAATCAATATCAAAATGTGGGTAAAGAAGCCTTTAAAGGTGTTGAATTAGCCGTGAATGTTTTTGCAACCGATAATTTAACGTTAGGGGCAAACTACACCTATACCCATGCAAAAAATAAAACCCAAAACACTATTGTGAAGAATGTACCAAAACATAAATTCTTTGCATTTGTCGATTGGAAAATTTTACCAAACCTTTCACTTTATGTAAGCCAAGAAGCGGAACATGGCCGTTATTATTTAGATGGCGGTAAAACCGTGAAACTCTCTGGTTTTGGAAATAGCAATGCAAAATTGATCTATGAACCGTTTTCAGGATTAAGTTTAGAAGCAGGGATATCAAACCTCTTTGATAAAAACTACGCTTACCAAGCTGGTTACCCAGAAGAAGGACGTGTTTATTTCGGCAATATTCGATATAAATTCTAAAATAAAAAACGGGCAACTTGTAAAACAGGTTGCCCGTTGTTTTTATAAAAGCCATTAATCTTTCAGCGCTTTTAATTTTTTTCAATTACGTTTGTGGTTGAACAGCCATTTTTCGAAATTCAATACGCGAACATCGCCACCATTCGCCCACACTTCTTTACTGCCTGCAATCTCTTCAGGTTTGTAATCGCCACCTTTTACTAATAAATCAGGTAAAATCTCACTGATTAAACGTTGTGGTGTATCTTCATCAAAAGAAACCACCCAATCCACAGATGCTAAACCGGCCAATACTGCCATACGTGCATTCAGATTGTTAATTGGACGACTTTCACCTTTTAAGCGTTTGACTGAATCATCCGTATTCACGGCAACAATTAAACGATCGCCAAGTTTACGAGCATTTTCTAAATAAGACACGTGGCCTGGGTGAAGAATATCGAAACAACCATTTGTCATCACAATTTTTCTCACCACGTGCTTTTACGCATGATCTACGGCAATTTTTAATTGGCTTTTCTGACATAATACCGAAACCCGTTTCTGCACGACCATGAATCGCATTTTCTAATTCCACAGTGGAAACAGTCGATGTACCTAATTTACCCACTACAATGCCTGCTGCCACATTGGCTAAATAGCACGATTCTTCAAAAGAACGACCATCTGCAAGTGCAGTTGCTAAGACGCTGATTACCGTATCGCCCGCACCTGTTACATCGAATACTTCTTTGGCAACGGTTGGTAAATGGAACGGCTCTTGATTTGGACGAAGTAATGTCATGCCTTTTTTTCAGAACGAGTCACTAAAAAGTGCGGTCAATTCAATGTCTGAAATTAATTTTAAACCTTTCTCAATGATTTCTTCTTCAGAATCACACTTACCTACCACCGCTTCAAATTCTGACATATTTGGTGTAAGTAAAGTGGCGCCTCGATAACGCTCAAAATCTGTGCCTTTTGGATCGATCAACACCGGTACATTCGCTTTGCGTGCAATTTGGATCATTTTTTGCACATCTTTTAACGTGCCTTTACCATAATCTGAAAGCACTAACGCACCAAAGTTTTTCACTTCCGCGTCTAATTTCGCAAGCAACTCATGACATTCCACATTTTGGAAATCTTCTTCAAAATCCAAACGAAGTAATTGTTGATGACGAGACAAAATACGTAATTTCGTAATAGTTGGGTGAGTATTCAATGCTACAAAATTACAGTCAATTTTTTGATGTTGTAATAAATTGGTTAAGGCTGTGCCTGTTTCATCTTGACCAATTAAACCTAAAATTTGCACAGGGACATTAAGAGAAGCAATATTCATTGCCACGTTTGCTGCACCACCTGCACGCTCTTCATTATCTTGCACACGAACCACAGGAACCGGTGCTTCCGGTGAAATACGATTAGTTGCACCAAACCAGTAACGGTCAAGCATAACATCGCCTAACACTAATACTTTTTGCTTGATTAAAATTGGCAGAATATTGAGCCATTTTGAAATCTCTCTGTTGGAATAATAAAAATTTGGCGCAATTTTACCACAACTCAAATTTGCGATAAACTACACGCCGAACTAACCAGAAAAGAATTATGAAAAACGAAAAACTCCCTCAATTTCAACCGCACTTTCTAGCCCCTAAATACTGGGGATTTTGGCTTGGTGTGACGATTTGGCGAAGCCTTTTGTTACTTCCCTATCCAATTCTACGTCATATCGGCAATGGCTTAGGCTGGCTTTTTCTCAAAAATTAAAAGTGGGAAAAACGTCGTGCCGCGATTGCTCGCCGAAACCTTGAACTCTGCTTCCCAGAAATGCCTGAGCAAGAACGTGAAGCCATTTTGCAAGAGAACTTACGTGCTGTTGGAATGGCAATTATTGAAACCGGCATGGCATGGTTTTTGGTCTGATGCGCGCATTAAAAAATGGTCAAAAATTGAAGGATTAAATTATTTAAAAGAAAATGCCCAAGACGGCATTATCTTTGTTGGTGTCCATTTTCTTACGCTTGAATTAGGCGCGCGTATTGTGGGATTACATCATCCTGGCGTAGGCGTTTATCGTCCCAATGACAATCCCGTACTGGATTGGTTGCAAATTAAAGGTCGTTTACGTTCAAACAAAGATATGCTGAACCGAAAAAGATCTGCGTGGTATGCTCAAAGCCTTACGTAAAGGTGAAACCATTTGGTATGCGCCCGATCACGATTACGGCAGAAAAAATGCGGTATTTGTGCCTTTCTTTGCTGTACAAGAAGCGGCTACCACAACAGGTAGTTATTATCTGCTTAAATCAGCACCAAATTGTAAAGTCGTCCCTTTTGCCCCATTGCGTAACAAAAGACGGCTCAGGCTATACAGTCAGTATTTCACCACCCGTGGATTTTTTTCCGATCTTTTCGGATGAAACGGCAATCGCTGCAAGAATGAATAAAGTTGTGGAAAAAGAAATCTTAAAAAGGTGTGGAACAATACATGTGGCTACACCGCCGATTTAAAACGCGCCAAACCGAAGATGAGCCAAGTTTGTATTCATAAGTGCGGTTGATTTTTTTCATCTATTTTTCGAACACAAAAACGACATATCGAAAAAAATAAGGAAAATTTTTCCTTATTTTTTCTTGATCTTTATATAATTAAATATATAATGAATCTCGTTTTAGATAGTAAACTTGTTTTTATTACAAACACACTACTGGCTAGTGCATTTCCCCCACTCCTTTTTGCACTAGCCATTTTTTTAAATCCCTTACCATATCTCACCTTTTTCTTTTTCTCAAAAAAATGATGAACAATCTAGAACTTGAACGTTTACTAAACGAAAAAAACTTAGCACAGACAGAATAAATGATTACGCCCCTAACGGTTTTGCAAGTAGAAGGCAAATCAGAGATCAAAAAGATCATCACGGGTGTCACCGCAAGCCAAGCTTTTGATTGATTATGCCGTTGCACAACAAGCTGATGCGATTCTTGTCCACCACGGCTATTTTTTTGGAAAAAGTGAAAAATCCATGTATTCGTGGTATGAAAGGCAAACGCATCAAAACCTTACTTGTGAATGACATCAATTTATACGGCTACCATTTACCCTTAGATGTTCACCCTGAATTAGGCAACAACGCAAAAACTTGCTCAGTTATTAGGGATTAGCGATCTTCAACCTTTAGAAAATAGCGCAACCAGCATTCCTGTTTGGGGAACGTTAAAAGATCCTGTTACCGCTGAAGAATTTGCACAACGTATTGAACAAGTGCTGCATCGTAAACCGTTAATTTGCACGGAAAATGGACCGCACTTAATCCGTAAAGTAAGCATTTGTACCGGTGGCGGACAAGGCTATATTGATTTAGCGGCAGCACAAGGTTGTAATGCCTTTATTACCGGCGAGGTTTCGGAGCAAACAATTCATTCTGCTCGTGAGCAAGGTATTCATTTCTTTGCGGCTGGTCACCATGCAACAGAACGCTACGGCATTAAAGCATTAGGTGAATGGTTAGCAGCTGAATATGGCTTAGATGTAGAATTTAAAGATATTGATAATCCCGCCTAACTGGTACAAAGTGTGATTGATTGCCGAAAGCACACAAAACAAGTATAATCTCGTCGATTTTTTTAACTCAAACATAGGAAAAAATATGGGTTTCTTAACTGGTAAACGTATTTTAGTAACAGGTCTTGCAAGCAACCGTTCTATTGCTTACGGGATTGCAAAAGCAATGAAAGAACAAGGCGCTGAACTTGCTTTCACTTATTTAAACGATAAATTACAACCGCGCGTAGAAGAATTTGCAAAAGAATTTGATTCTGACATCGTCCTTCCTTTAGACGTAGCGACCGATGAAAGCATCCAAAATTGCTTTGCAGAATTAAGCAAACGTTGGGAAAAATTTGATGGTTTCGTACACGCTATTGCATTCGCACCAGGCGATCAATTAGATGGTGACTACGTAAACGCAGCAACTCGTGAAGGCTACCGTATCGCTCACGACATCAGTGCATTCAGCTTCGTTGCTATGGCACAAGCGGCACGTCCTTACTTAAATCCAAATGCAGCATTATTAACCCTTTCTTACTTAGGTGCAGAGCGCGCAATTCCTAACTACAACGTGATGTGTTTAGCGAAAGCATCTCTTGAAGCAGCAACTCGCGTAATGGCAGCTGACTTAGGTAAAGAAGGTATTCGTGTGAATGCAATTTCTGCAGGTCCAATCCGTACTTTAGCGGCATCAGGTATTAAAAACTTCAAGAAAATGCTTGCTACATTCGAGAAAACAGCAGCATTACGCCGCACTGTTACTATCGAAGATGTGGGTAACTCAGCAGCATTCTTATGCTCAGATTTAGCATCTGGTATTACCGGTGAAATCGTTCACGTAGATGCAGGTTTCAGCATCACTGCAATGGGCGAATTAGGCGAAGAATAATTTTTCGTACAATCTATTTTTAGGCAGGCTTTTCAGTCTGCCTTTTCTCTTTTTTTAAATATAACTATGTTCCAAGATAATCCACTACTCGCACAACTTAAGCAACAAATCCACGATAGCAAAGAACACGTTGAAGGCGTGGTAAAAAGTACTGATAAAGCTTATGGTTTTTTAGAGTGCGATAAAAAAAGCTACTTTATTGCCCCTCCTGCAATGAAAAAAGTGATGCATGGTGACAAAATCAAAGCCACCATTGAAAAGCAAGGCGATAAAGAGCAAGCTGAACCTGAAGAATTAATTGAGCCAATGCTCACGCGCTTTATTGCCAAAGTGCGGTTCAATAAAGACAAGAAATTGCAAGTTTTGGTTGATCATCCAAGTATCAACCAACCCATTGGTGCGCAACAAGCTAAATCCGTCAAAGAAGAATTACAAGAAGGCGACTGGGTCGTCGCAAATTTGAAAACGCACCCATTACGTGATGATCGCTTTTTCTATGCTACTATCAATCAATTTATCTGCCGTGCTGACGATGAATTAGCCCCTTGGTGGGTCACGCTGGCACGTCATGAACAATCTCGTCATCCTGTGCAAGGTGCAGAAAGTTATGAGATGTTAGATCAACAAACACGTGAAGATCTGACCGCACTTCATTTTGTCACCATTGACTCTGAAAGCACTCAGGATATGGATGATGCCCTTTATATCGAACCTATCGAGCAAAATGGTACACAAAGCGGCTGGCGATTAGTCGTTGCCATTGCTGATCCAACAGCTTACATTGCATTAGATTCACAAATTGAAAAAGACGCTAAACAGCGTTGTTTCACCAATTATTTGCCTGGCTTCAACATTCCTATGTTGCCTCGTGAATTATCTGATGAATTATGTTCATTAATGGCAAATGAAACTCGTCCTGCATTAGTGTGTTACATTGAAACAGATCTTGCGGGTAATATCACGGCGAAACCACGTTTTGTGTCCGCTTATGTACAATCTAAAGCAAAATTAGCCTATAACAAGATTTCAGATTATTTAGAACAAGTACCGGATGCATGGCAACCGGAAACACCTGAAATTGCCCAGCAAATTGATTGGTTACATCAATTTACTCAAGCACGTATTCAATGGCGTAAAACCCATTCCTTGTTATTTAAAGAGAAACCAGACTACTCTTTTATTCTCGCTGAAAATGGCAAAGTGAAAGAAATTAAAGCGGAATATCGCCGTATTGCAAATCAAATCGTGGAAGAATCCATGATCATTGCCAACATTTGTGCCGCCCAATTCTTAGCGGAGCATGCTAAAACCGGTATTTTCAATACACACACTGGTTTTGATAAAAAATTCTTAGAAAATGCACATAATTTCTTAATGGCAAATTTAGCCAATGAAGAAAATCAAGCTGAACTTGCTGAACGTTATTCGGTAGAAAATTTGGCAACCTTAAAAGGTTATTGCCAAATGCGTCATGATATTGAACCGATTGAAGGTGACTATTTAGAATTCCGTTTACGTCGTTATTTAACCTTTGCGGAATTTAAATCAGAACTTGCTCCACATTTTGGGCTTGGATTAGAAGGTTATGCGACCTGGACATCGCCTATCCGTAAATATTCCGATATGGTGAACCATCGTTTAATTAAAGCCGTGCTCACACAGCAAGCTTGTGAAAAACCACAAGATGAAGTCCTTGCTCGCTTACAAGAAGCCCGTCGTCAAAATCGCTTGGTCGAACGTGATATCGCAGATTGGTTATATTGTCGCTATCTTGCTGACAAAGTCGCTGAAAATGCTGAATTTGATGCAGAGGTACAAGATGTGATGCGTGGTGGTTTACGTGTTCAATTATTAGAAAATGGTGCATCCATGTTCGTACCAGCTTCCACGTTGCATCCAAATAAAGATGAAATGCAAGTGAATGCTGATGAATTAGCGCTGTATATTCAAGGGGAGCGCCGTTACAAAATCGGTGATTTAGTGAAAGTAAAACTCACCGAAGTACGAGAAGAAACTCGCAGTATTGTCGGTCAATTAATCATTTAATAACCACTTCCCTCTATCTAGAAATACCGCTCGTTACACAACAGGCGGTATTTTTTTATAGAACCTAAGTTATAAAAATATTTTGTACGTCTATAGTATTAAATAAAAGGATTATTGGGATATATTGAAGAACATCAAGATGAGATATTGATATGATATCCCCGCCTTGAAGGCGGGGATAAAATAGATATTTAGGTAGAATTACATTTTAGGAATTTCTACGCCAGATGAAAGCACGTCTTGAATATCTGATTTTAAAACATCTGCTTTTGGTCCATAAATCGCTTGGATACCAGAACCTTTCACAATAAAGCCCATTGCGCCTGCTTGTTTCCAGCTTGCTTCATCACCGACTAAATCTGGATTATGTACAGTGATACGTAAACGTGTCATACAAGCATCAACATCTGCAATGTTATTACGTCCACCAAGTAAGTTGATGATTTGAATAACTTGCGTACTAGCATTCGCCACTTTTTGGCTCATTGCTAGAAGCTTCATCTGAACCTTTTGCATCATAGTTACCATTACGGCCTGCTGTTGCAAGGTTAAATTTCTTAATCATAAAGTTTGCGATAAAGAACATGGCAACGGCAAACAGGATGGATACCCAAATAAAGTTGATCACATCCATACCAATGCCGGCTTTAATCGCCATTGGTGTACGTGTTAAGAACTCAATGTTACCGAATGAATGCACACGTAAGTCCACAATATCTGCCATGGCGAAAGCACAACCTTGTACTAACGCATAAACAATATAAAGCGGTAAAGCGACAAACATAAACATGTATTCGATTGGTTCAGTCACACCAGTTAAGAACACCGCAAGTGCAGAAGAAAGGAAAATACCTTTATAGAGTTTTTTCTTGTCTTCATCCACATTGATATACATTGCGAGAGTCAAGCCCATTAAGATACCGGTTGAACCAATCATTTGTCCTACTTTAAAGCGAGCAGGTGTCACAGTTGAAAGAAGTTCGTTATATTGCGTTAAATTACCTGCATCTTTAAGGTTGATTAAATCAGTCACCCAGGCAAGCCAAAGTGGATCTTGACCAAATACTTGTTTACCTTGTTGTGCACCGGTTAAGAACTCATAAGTACCGCCTAATGAAGTGTAGTTCATTGGGATGGTCAACATGTGGTGTAAACCAAATGGAAGCAATAGACGCTCTAAGGTACCGTAAATAAATGGTGCTAAAATTGGCGCTGAGTTTTGTGAGTTAGCAATCCATTGACCGAAATGATTAATTCCTGTCTGAACTAAAGGCCAGAATAATGATAGGAAGATCGCCACTAATACGGAACGATAAATGACAACGAAAGGAACAAAACGTTTACCATTAAAGAACGTTAATACTTCAGGTAATTTACGGAAATTGTAGTAACGATTGAAGGTTGTTGCCCCCACAAAAACCCGCGATAATACCAACGAACACGCCCATATTTAACGCAGGTTGCCCAAGCACATTCACAAAGTAATTCGCCACAGGAATTTCACCGGCCAATATGGTACTTACGTGAGCATTTGGATCTGCTAGCATTTCAAGCTTTCACACCGAAAAAGTTACCGGTAATTAAGTTAATTAAAATGAAAGCAAGGCCGGCTGCAAATGCCCCACCCGCACGCTCATTTGCCCAGCTACCACCAATCGCTAAAGCAAATAATAGATGGAGGTTACCGATAATCCCCCAACCAATTTGGGCGATAATGTTTCCGACAAGCGCTAGCCATTCCGCATCGCTAATCAAAGGCAGTGAGTTACCAATACTCACCATTAAACCCGCGGCTGGCATCACGGCAATCACAACCATTAGGCACTTACCGAATTTTTGCCAAAATTCAAAACTGAGCAGTTTTTTCATATTGATTCTCCTACAAGATGAGAGCTACTTCTACGCCAAAATGGTCGGAAACAATCGGTTTATTTTTGCCATTAAAAATAACCTGACTGGATAAAACCCTTTTTGCTTGGTTTAAAAAAATATAATCTAATCGCTTTTCTTCACTATGGCCTTTCCAACCGTCAATCGCTTTCTCCACAGAGATACCGCTATCCTTCTGCTTTGCCATTTCAAATGTATCGAATAAGCCTAAGGATTTAATCTGATGGTAAGCTTGCTGATCGCTTATTGCATCAGTATTGAAATCACCCATCAGGATTTTAAGATTCGCACTTTGACTTCGCTCTACAATATAACGAACATTATCAAGTTGGTTTTCACCATCACAATTTGGCAAATTGATGTGGCAAGAATAACATTCAATTAACTGGCCTTGATATTCTACCGTCAAGCCAATGATTTTACGCGAGAGAATCGAGTCAAGACGTTGATGTTGGCTACAATAAAACGCATCAACATCATAAACAGGCAAAGCGCGTTAAAAACGCAATGCCCTCATCATATTTATCGTAACCAATATGCGAATTACTCCAAAAAAGCGAATATTTCTGTGCAACGCGTTGATTGATTTTATTTAACAGAATGACACCATAGTTATCTTGCTTTAACGTTGGCGAAATAGCAGGAGACGACATCAATTGATTAACCTCTTGTAAGGCAATGATGTCATAACCCTTTTCCACAATAGTCTCAGCAAGAATCTCTATTTTTTCCGCTTGGTTAGCTTCTAACCAAGCGTGTACATTCAGGGTAAGTAGTTTCATTGCTTCCCCCCTTAGCCCTCACAATGCCAAATGTCTGCATTATATTGAGCGATCGTGCGGTCAGATGAGAAGAAGCCCGCTTTTGCGATATTGTGAACGACTTTCTCATTCCAACTATCTTGATCTTCATAATCGGCTAAGATTTGTTCTTTCGCTTCAACATAAGCATTAAAGTCAATTAACGTCATAAACCAGTCTTTATTCAATAATTCGTTATAAAGACGTTCTAAACGTGTTTTATTGCCTAATTTCACCACGGCAGGATTTAGAATAAAATCAACCGCTCTTTTAATCTCTTTGTCGTTTTTCATAATACTCTTTTTGAAAACATAGCCTGCTGTTTCATAAAGTTTAATAATGCTTTCTGAATCTTTACCGAATGTATAGATATTTTTATCACCGGCTAATTCTGCAATTTCAACATTAGCCCCATCCATTGTGCCTAAGGTTAACGCGCCATTAAGCATAAATTTCATATTACCTGTACCAGAAGCTTCTTTAGAGGCAAGCGAAATTTGTTCTGAAATATCGGTTGCTGGAATCAGTTTTTCTGCCACGCTCACATTATAGTTTTTCCACCAAATGTACATTTAAATACTTGTTCACTTTAGGATCATTATTGATTAACTCAGATAAACAAAGAATTAAGTGAATAATATCCTGTGCAATAATATAAGCTGGCGCTGCTTTTCCGCCAAAAATCACGGTAATCTTACGTTTTGGTAATTTGCCTGCTTTAATTTCTAAGTATTTATGAATCACATAAAGCGCATTCATTTGTTGGCGTTTATATTCATGGAAACGCTTAATTTGCGTATCAATGATTGAGTTTTCATCTAACTCAATACCTTTATTTTTCTTTAAGGTACGCTTTTTAGTGCTAATTTGTTTTCAAACTTAATTTTCGCTAATTGTTGATGAACCTTTTTGTCATCTTTAAAGGCTAACAATTTCTCTAATCTCGTTGCATCATGCAAATACTCATCACCAATTAATTCTTTAATGTAAGCCGCTAATGCTTGGTTAGAAAACTCTAACCAACGACGGAAAAGTAATGCCGTTTGTCTTATTATTGAATTTTTTCAGGATACAACGCATAGAATGCTTTAAGTTCTGAATTTTTTTCAAAAATCTCTGTATGTAATGCCGCCACTCCATTCACAGAATTTGAAAAGTGAATATCCATATGCGCCATATGCACACGTTTTTGTTTATCAATAATTTGTACGGCAGGATCTTTATATTCTGCTCGCACTAATTTATCTAATTTCTTAATGATCACCACTAAATGCGGCACCACTTCATCTAAATAAGCGAGTGGCCATTTTTTTCTAATGCTTCAGCCAAAATGGTATGGTTGGTATAGCCCTACCATATTACGTACAATTTCAACGGCTTCAGCAAACTTAATTTTATGTTTTTTCGGTTAATAAGCGAATTAATTCAGGAATCACCATCGAAGGGTGTGTATCGTTGATCTGTACATACGCATAATCCGCTAAATCATGTAAATTACTACCACGTGCAATCGCTTCATCAATTAATAATTGTGCAGCATTTGATACCATGAAGTATTGTTGATAAATACGCAGCAATTCCCCATTTTTATCTGAATCATCAGGGTAAAGGAATAAAGTCAGATTTTTCTTCAATCGCAGTTTTATCAAACTCAATACCTTTTCTTAATCAGTTTAGGATTCACTGATTTAATATCAAATAAATTGAGATAGTTTTTCGTTTCTTTCTTATAACCTAAAAATATCAATGCGATCTAGTTTTAGAGGTTAACGTAAATTTCTTAAATGGCACCTCATAGCTAATATCTGTTGGAATTAACCAAGAGTTATCTTCAATCCAATCATTAGGCTCCGCATGTTGTTCATTCTTTTTTAAAGACTTGTTTGAACAAACCATAATGATAATTTAAACCTACCCTTCAGCATTTAAGCCAAGTGTAGACATTGAATCAATAAAACAAGAAGCCAAACGACCTAACCCACCATTTCCTAAAGACGGTTCTGGTTCAATATCTTCAATATGACTTAATGATTTACCCGCACTTTCTAATTCTGTTTTGATGTCTTGATAGACACCAAGGTTAATCAGGTTATTAGAAAGTAATTTACCAATTAAAAACTCAGCTGAGATATAGTAAACCTTACGTTTACCTGTATTTTTTTAGGTTTATCTGCTGAGAGTGTTTTTACGTAATTTAATAATTGAATATAAGTTTCTTTATCGCTTAATTGTTCAAGCGATTTATTGGTTTTCGTTTTTTACAAAGGTACTAAATTTCATCATTATTTTTTCCTGATTCGCACGTTGATATAACGTGGTCATCTTTTCTAAAAAGTCTTTTTTTATCTTGCGTTAAATCTGATTGCTGCATTCTCCATTGCCAGTTTCCACCAATTGTTGAGGAACATTCATTCTTGAACTGGCTGGCAAATCTAAAAACATCTTGCATCATTGCAATCGCCGTATTGCTGACCGTTGCAAAAAGCTGACGAATCATCGCTTGGCAAATCGATTCATCCTCATGGCGATGCGTATAATCATTGATATATTGCTGCTGTTGTTCAGTCAGGCTGTTATACCAACCATTGGTCACATCGTTATCATGTGTGCCGGTATAAACAATGGAATGCGGGATGCAATAATGCGGGCTATCTAAGCTTTTTCCACTGACATCTTCAAAGCCAAATTGCAGAATCTTCATGCCAGGATAGTTACAATCTGTAAGTAGCTTTCTGGCTTTTTCATCAATATTACCTAAATCTTCGGCAATAATCGGTAAATCGCCCAATTGCTCTTTAACCACTTTAAATAAGTCATAACCTGGACCTGGCTGCCAGCTACCATCTTTAGCAATATCTGCTTTTCCATCTACTTGCCAATAATCAGAGAAACCTTTGAAATGGTCGATACGAAGTACATCATAAATCTTGAAGCTTTCTTCAATACGGTGAATCCACCAAGCATAGCCTTGTTTTTTATGTTCTTCCCAATCGTAAAGCGGGTTGCCCCAAAGCTGTCCCGTTGCACTGAATTGATCGGCTGGAACCCCCGCAACAAAAAGCGGATTGCGTTCTTTATCTAATTGGAAGAGTTCTGGTTTTGTCCAAACTTCCACGCTATCTGCAGCCACGTAAATCGGCATATCACCGATAATCTTAATGCCTTTTTGATTCGCGTAATCTTTTAATTCGCTCCATTGTTTGAAGAAGAAATATTGCGTCACTTTAAAATACTGAATTTGCTCCGCTAACAGGGTGCGATATTTTTTTCTAATGTTTTTGGATCTCGAGCTACAGCTTTTTATCATCCCATTTTTTTGCAATGCTTGATTGCCGAAATGCTCTTTAATTGCCATAAACTCAGCAAAATCGTCTAGCCACAAGCGGTTGTTTTTCTCAAAACTCTTGAAATCAACTTGGAATGATTGATTTGCTAAAAAATTTTTTACTGCGGTTTCTAAAATCGGACGGCGAGCATAGAAGATACGTTCATAATCCACGCTAGTTGGATCATCACCAAAATTGACCGATGCATAATCCGCTTCTTTCAACAACCCCATTTGGGTTAATAAATCAAAATCAATAAGGTGAGTATTACCTGCAATTGCAGAGAAAGATTGATAAGGTGAATCACCATAACTGGTGGTGGTAAGTGGAAGAATTTGCCAATAAGTTTGTTTAGTTTCAACTAAAAAATCGACAAAATCATAAGCCGATTGCCCAAAGCTACCAATTCCGAATGCATTTGGTAGCGAGGTAATGTGCATAAGAACACCACTTGAACGAGTAAGCATAATATTTCCTCTAGGAAGTTATCATTTTGGCTCATTCTAACCTAACCGTATTTTTATGCAATAACTTATACGTAAAAGTTTTGAACATTTTCGTAAAAGAGTGACTAATATCACATTTTATGCGTATAACATTTATGATTTTATGATATGCTATGGCTATACCTATGGAACGAACGGTCGATAAAGGGATTAAAAATGAGCAAGTACAAGCAGGTCTATAATGAGATAAAGACCCAAATTAACAATGGCAGTTTAGCGCCATTGCAAGAGCTCCCGAGTGAAAATGAACTCATGCAAAACTATGGTTTTTCCAAAGACACTATTCGAAAAGCACTTTCTCTACTTGAAATTGATGGCTATATTCAAAAGCAACAAGGCCGAAATTCGATTGTCTTAGAGCATGACTTATCTAAGCCACAAATGCTTTCTGAAATTAAAACCGTTAGCGAATTAAATAGTGCCTCAACACACCACGTAAAAACGACATTAACCAGTTTGTATATTGTGCAAGGTGAAGAAGAGCTGATGCATATTTTTAATGTCGATGATCAGATCGATTTCTACCGCATTGCTCGTCTCCGTGAAATTGATGGTGAAGCGGTTGAATATGAGGTTTCTTATTTTGATCGCCGCATCGTGCCTTTTATTAGCCGAGAAATAGCAGAACACTCTATTTATCACTATTTAGAAAACGAATTAAAATTAAAAAAATTAGTCACTCACAACGAAAAATTGTCTTTCGTTATGCAAATGAAGAAGAAAAATGCGATCGATCTTGGTGAGTATGACATGGTTGTGAATGTAACGAGTACCACTTATTTGGCTGATGGTCGACCGTTTCAATATGGGAGTATTAGCTATCGACCAGATAAAATTGCATTTACATCAACAGCAAAACGACATGTCTAGTTTTTTTGTAAATGATAAGTTGTGATTTAAAAATTCATAAAAAAAAGTGCGGTCATTTTTTTAACCGCACTTTTTATTTAACTACTTTTAACCAAAAATTGTCCTTTTGAAAATTTTTCCTAATGTCATCAGCACTAAACCGCTCATCATCAAGTTAGCAAAGATAAATGCACCGTTTGCCAAGCCCGCTCAATACATTATGATGAACAAAAAGAAACAGCCCCATTTGCTAAAAAAGCTAATCCGAATGAAAAAGACCCAAAAAGCCAATATTCAGCCCTTTTTTTCACTAATCCAAGGGAAACAGGCGAATTAAAAAGAACATTTGTAAAAAGCCGTATCCCCATAAGAGTTTAACGAAAAGATCGATCTCTCCTCCATTAAGCGATAAGTAAGCCGACGAGCCCACAAATGCTGGGGCGAGAAATGATCCCCATGGTTGGACGAAATTGAGGTTCAATCTGCAACACGCGTAAACGTTGGAATAATACCGGTTCATAAATAATCCAAGCAATCATCCCTGCACCCTAAGAACAAATAGCCTAAATCGTGATAGCCTAACAAGGCCAATGATGAGGCACTTGTAAAGTTAGTCGCGACAGATGGCAAATAAAACGGTGGCAGTGTCGATTTTCTCTCAAATGTGCCATCTTTCCATAATGCACTAATACGTACTGAAGCAAACAACAATTGCCCAATTGTACCAATCCAAATTAATCCCTCACCAATGAGAGGATACCAACGATATAGAACATCCCCGCTTAACATGGTTGTAATCGGTATTAAGGCGAGAAAAGAAAAACGTATCGGACAACAATATTCATCTCGTACTTCGTGAGAAAATAAATCATTTTATAAATATAGAGCAAGACGAAAAGTGCCCATACTGAAACAGACGTTAATCCAATAATATCACTCACATTTCGAGAAAAAGAGAGCGTATTGCCCATATGCAGCCAGGCTAAAGACAAGGCACCCAAGCCTAATGGGATCGCGAAATACCCAGTTGGCAAAGGAAAAGGTCGTTTATCAGTCATTATTATTCTCCTAAAAATTGATACCTTATAAGATTACCTATAAAATGCATGAAATATTGATGTGGATTTATCTCAAAAGACTAGAATAAAAATCTCATTTCTCTAAATGAAAGAAAGGGCTAATAAAACATTAGCCCTAAATTGAATTAATATATTGTAATTATTTGCAGATCACTTCTAATCCCGCCCATGTAAGGACGTAATACTTCAGGCACCGTAATTGAGCCGTCTGCATTTTGATAGTTCTCAAGCACGGCCACTAATGTACGACCTACCGCTAGACCAGAACCGTTTAATGTATGCACTAAGCGAGTTTTCTTATCACCTTTTCGCTTTGCAACGTGCTTGCATACGACGCGCTTGGAAATCCCACATGTTTGAGCAAGAAGAAATCTCACGGTAAGTATCTTGTGCAGGCACCCACACTTCTAAGTCGTAAGTTTTGCAAGAACCAAAGCCCATATCACCAGTACAAAGCAAGACTTTACGATATGGTAGATTTAAAAGTTGTAATACTTTTTCTGCATGGCCTGTTAATTCTTCAAGCGCTTCCATAGATTTATCTGGATCTACGATTTGTACCATTTCCACTTTATCGAACTGGTGCATACGAATTAAACCACGGGTATCACGACCATAAGATCCCGCTTCAGAACGGAAACATGGTGTATGTGCGGTCATTTTGATTGGCAAATTCTGCTTCATCAATAATCACATCACGTACAAGGTTGGTCACCGGCACTTCCGCTGTCGGAATTAATGCGTAAGGTTGTTCGCCTTCTAGCGCCAAAGTATGGAATAAATCTTCACCGAATTTTTGGTAATTGACCTGTACCATAAAAGGGTCGCATGGTTAACTAAATAAGGTACATAAGTTTCTAAATAACCATGTTGTTCGGTATGAAGATCTAACATAAATTGCGCTAATGCACGATGCATTTTAGCAATTTGACCTTTCATCACCGCAAAGCGTGCACCCGCTAATTTAGCCCCTGCGGCAAAATCTAAGCCATTGGCCTCTTCACCTAATGACACGTGATCTTTGATCTCAAAATCAAAGGTACGCGGTGTACCCCTAACGTAAAAATTTCTTTATTTTCAGTGTCATCTTTACCTAATGGAACTTCATCCGCGGGGATGTTTGGAATGCTTAACGCGATTTGATTGATTTCTGCTAATACGGCATCAAGTTGGGACTTTCGCTTCGTTAAGCTGTTCACCCATGTTATCTACTTCAGCCAATAATGGTGCAATGTCTTCACCACGTGCTTTTGCCGCACCAATGGCTTTGGAATGCGCGTTACGTTCTGCTTGTAATGTTTCAGTTTTTACTTGTAAATCTTTGCGTTGTTCTTCTAATGCGGTAAGTTTTTTTCCGTATCAAGAATAAAGTTACGTTTTACTTTTAATTTTCTCTGCTACTTCAGCCAGATTATTACGGAGTAAATTTGGATCGATCATTGGAATTCCCTATTTTTTTCATTATGAAACAGATACCTTTATTCTAGCGTGCTTTGAGCAAATAAACCAGTTAAAAACCCTGATTTTTTTCTTTTATTAATCTCGTCAAAAACATCCCAATTTTATGACCGCACTTTGCCATGATTTAATTTTTGTGATCTCTGTCAAATTCTGAGAATGAGACACTAGAAACAGCAAAAAGTTCTATAATGAAAATGAACGTTAACCAAGAGGAGTAACCTATGTTTCCTGAATTTCGCGATTTAATTACTAATCTCAAAAAAATAAAGATGCTTATTTTCGATCGCTTGTTTGAAAAAGCACAATGCATTAGACCAAGAGATCAAAAAAATAAGATTGATAACATAGAACTCGCTACTCATACGGAAATTGAGAACTTGAAAAAAAGAAAAAAATTACGGATTAAAGACGAGCTCTATCAATACTTGAAAAAGAAAGCAGCTGAGTAATTGGTTTAATGTGAAGACAAAGTGCGGTGAAATTTACCGCACTTTTTTTGTCTTTAAGACGTTTTTGCTTTTTGAGTGCCCAGATAAATCGCCACTAATGTCAGCACTGCCCCCGCCCATTGCCAATGATTGATTGGTTTATCCAATCCAAAATAATCAATTACGAGCGCTACCACGGGTTCAGAAAGCAGTAATAAGCCGGTTAAGCCCAATGATAAATAAGGAATCGTATAAGCAATCATACCCCAGGCTACACATTGCATCACCGCGCCATAAATGAAGACTAATCCCCAATCGGTGAAAGTGGTGGGATAAAGATTATCAGGGATTAAAAAAATCAACGAAGGAATAATTAAGACAAGCGCACCACTTAAACTCAAAATAAACATGAGTGAGAATAAAGCCGTTGGTTCTTCTTCATGCACTTTTTTTAATCATAACCATGGAGGCTGCAAGAAAGCCAGCAGAAATGAGCCCGATGATAATGCCGTACATGCCATCAAAATTATGTTGTAGCTCTTCCCCTGAGATTAAAACAACGCCAGCAACCGCTAAAAAAAGGCTTAACATTTGTAGTTTAGTTTGCCGTTCACCAAAGAAAAAATAGCCAATTGCTGCCAAAAAGAAAATCTGCAAAGCTATTCAGCAACGTTGAAATACCCGGTCCCTACCGCATATACACTTTCATGCCAAAAGGATAAATCAAAAGCTAAAAAGATGCCGGCTAATGCGGCATACATCATCGCTTTACGGCTTTTCGGAAAACGCTGTCTTTTTAATTTCATTAAGAACCAGAAAATAAAAGAAGCAATGAGTAAGCGCCAAAATGCGATAGCATAGCCACCCACTGGCACAAACTTAACAATCAGGCTTCCTAAACCAAATAGCACGCAGCCCACGACTAACATCGGGGCGGCGTAAGATTTTATTTTATCCATTAAATAAACATCGCCCAAACAGCCAAACTCGCTGCCATAAAGAACAAAATGAGCAAGCTGTTATAACTGAGTTTCCATTTATTCACACTATGTAAAAGCAGAATACCTGCCATCACTAAGTGAAGCAGGAAATAAATGCCGTAGGCAAAAACACCGTCAAAACTGACCGCACTTACACCTTGATAAATAATAAAAATCAGTACTGCCAAGGCATTTAGCGCAAGCAATAAAATCATCAATAATGGCAGTAGTGCAATAAAACCTTGTAAACGGTTACGAGAAACGGACAAACATAAATTCGCTAACAATACGCCCATCACCGCTTGTGCCAATGGATTATATTGCACGAAATTTGGTGTTGGATTGCCGAAGAAAATCATCAAATACGCAATCACACCCAATCCGCTCACCAACGATGCCATTAATAGGAAACCACGACGAGCCGATTCATCTTTAGGTTGTTTCCACACTGCATATACGGCAGATAATCCACATAAGCTCACGATATCAGTCATCACGTAATGATGTGGTGAGGCTAAGTTCATTCCAAGCCAAACGAACCAATAAAGTGCAAAACAGACATTTGCTTTGATTAAACGTCCACGTTGTCCCGGACAAATTTCGCCTTTAATAAACGCAACTAAACAAAGTAGCTGAGCAATCAGCACACCAAAGGCCAAATGAGGAATCAATTTTTCAGCAGTTTGCAAAGACTCTGCAAAACATTCAATAATTAATAGCAACCCAATTGGCAAGAGAGCAAGAAATGCGGCTAAGGGTTTGGATTGTTCTTCTGACATAAGATTCTCGATTAGAAAAAGAAGGCGTCATTATGCCAAAATTTACAGCTTTTTTTAATGGCTTTCGTGCATTTTGACTCATTCCCTTTTAAAATAAACAAAATGATAGCCGCACTTTAGGAACCACAAAAAAATGCTATTAAGCGTACTTTATATTATTGGAATAACTGCCGAAGGAATTACCGGTGCATTAGCCGCCGGACGAGAAAAAATGGATATTTTTGGGGTAATTATTATTGCCTGCGTCACGGCGATTGGTGGCGGTTCGGTACGCGATGTCTTACTTGGACACTACCCACTTGGCTGGGTTAAACATCCTGAATATTTCATTATGGTGGCCGGTGCAGCTGTATTAACCGTTTTTATCGCGCCCTTCATCAAACATTTTATGCGCTACTTCCGCACGATTTTCTTGGTATTAGATGCCTTAGGATTAATCGTGTATTCCATTATCGGTGCACAGATTGCCATTGATATGGGTTATGAGCTTTCACCGTGACATCCATTGCGGCAACCGTGACCGGTGCATTTGGTGGTGTATTACGTGATTTACTGTGTAACCGCATTCCCTTGTGTTCCAAAAGAACTTTACGCCAGCGTATCATTCTTCTCTGCCGCTATGTATATGGCATTACAACACATTCAAGTAGAACACACGCTTTCAATTTTACTCACGTTATTCAGTGGTTTTTGCATTACGTTTACTTGCTGTTCGATTTCGGTTGGGGATTACCCGGTTTTCGATTTCCAAGAGCAAGAAGAGAAACTCATGATAAATTACCGAAGAAAACGAAATAATTAAAAAGGAATAATTATGTTAGAACAAATGGGCAAACAGGCCAAATATGCAGCCTTTATTTTAGCGCAGTTAAACACCACTGAAAAAATCATGCGCTCAGTATCATTGCGGAACAATTAGAACAACAAGCGGATCGTATTCTTGCTGCAAACCAAAAAGATATTGAAATCGCGAAACAAAACGGCTTATCTGAAGCATTAATTGATCGCCTTTTATTAACTGAAGATCGCCTAAAAGGCATTGCGAATGATGTGCGCCATGTGATTTCGCTCGCCGATCCAGTGGGAAAAAAATTATTGATGGAGGGCACCTTAGATAGCGGATTAAAAGATCGAACGAGTTCGTACTCCGCTTGGCGTGATTGGAACCATTTACGAAGCGCGTCCCAATGTCACCATTGATGTAGCAAGCCTTTGCTTAAAAACCGGGTAATGCCGTGATTTTTACGTGGTGGAAAAGAAACACAACATTCCAACCAAATTTTTAGTAGAAGTGGTACAAAATGCCCTTGAACAAGCGGGATTACCACGCCATGCAGTCCAAGCCATTACCGATCCGAATCGTGAACTTGTGATGCAACTGCTTAAATTGGATCGCTATGTGGATATGATTATTCCTCGCGGGGCTGCGGTTTACATGAGCTTTGTAAACAACATTCTACCATACCAGTGATTGTCGGTGGTGTGGGTGTTTGTCATCTTTTGTGGAAGAAAGTGCTGACCAAGAAAAAAAGCGCTTGCGGTGATTGCTAATGCAAAATGCCAACGTCCAAGCACATGTAATACGCTGGAAACACTTTTAGTTCAACGCTCGATTGCTAATACTTTCCTACCTAAAACTCGCAAAGTATTTAGCCGAGAAAAAAAGTGAAAATTCCATGCAAAATCGACCGCACTTTCGATTCTTCAAGCTGCAAATGTCGATGTGCAGAAGTGACTGAACAAGCGCTACGCCAAGAATGGGAGTTCACTCGATCTTAATGTTGTGGTGGTTGAAGATATGGATGCGGCGATTGCTCACATTCGTGAATATGGCACACAACATTCAGAAAAGTATCTTGACGGAAAATCAACGACTAGCCACACAATTTATCAATCAAGTGGATGCGGCAGCCGTGTATGTTAATGCAAGTACCCGATTTACCGATGGCGGACAATTTGGTTTAGGTGCTGAAGTGGCGGTAAGTACTCAAAAACTTCATGCTCGCGGTCCCAATGGGACTAGAAGCCTTAACCAGTTATAAATGGGTCTGTGTCGGCGATTACACTTCCCGTAAATAATCTATTTCGCCCATAAAAAAACCGCACCTTGAAAGCATCAAAGTGCGGTTATTTTTTTATCTCGTTTTAGTGTTTACCGAATAATTTCATCGCGGGTAATACAATCGCACAAAGCAATCGCGCCTACAATCACACCCACGACTAACGTTGCCACATTACCGAGTAAACCATCAGCTAATTGATAATCAGCGAGCAAATGATGAATGAAATCCACATTATGCACGAAAAATACCACCACCCGACTAAGAACATCGCAAGCGTACCAATAAAACTAAGTGAACGCATAAATTTAGGCATAATCACTAAAATCACATTTCCGATAGACTTCGCCACACCACCTTTTTTTAATAAGGTATAAACCGAAATCATCCGCTCTAACAATCAATGCTACCAAGCCATAAACAAAAAAATAGTGATTCCGATACCGACTATTGAAAGAGAAATGATACGTGTCAGCAAGCTCGCTTCAGTTAATTCGCCCTAATGCAATAATGATAATTTCAGCGGAAAGAATAAAATCGGTACGAATTGCCCCTTTAATTTTTAGCGGCTTCATTAAAGGTTGCTTTTTTCTTCGTGCTCTTCATGAGCAATAAATTTATGTAAATTTTCTCTACACCTTCAAAACACAAATATGCCCCCACCAATCATCAGAAGTGGCACGATCAACCAAGGTAAAAAAACGCAGAAAGCAGTAAAGCAATTGGAATTAAAAATGACTTTTTATTGACTAACGATCCTTTGGTGACTGCCCAAACAATGGGTAATTCACGATCGGAAGATGCCCCTGTTACCTGATTAGCATTTAAAGGCTAAGTCATCGCCTACTACGCCAACGGTTTTCTTAGCTGCCATTTTGGTCATCAAGGCGACATCATCAAGAATCGATGCAATGTCATCAATAAGAGTAAAAAGAGAGCTAAACGCCATATTCTTTTCCTTTATAAAGTTAAAAATTTAGAGAAATGAGTTTTTAAACTGGTCGAATGCTTTCGACATCCAACTTCGCATCAAACTCTTTTTGTAATAAAAGCAGTTTTTTTATCTTGCTGTAAATCCATACGTGCCTGTTCACGCAAGGCTTGATAAACTTTTTGCGGTAATCCATCGGGGTTAAAAACATCGGAATCTTCAACAAAAATCGACAATTTGACTGGTTTTTTTCATATAAACGTTCAAGATGATCCACTAAATTTTTAATATTTCGATCTTGTTTTTAAATGCGCTTTTTCAGAATGAAGCCCGAGTTGAATTTCATCTTCTGTTTGCGACTTAATGAAAGCAATTTAATGCCAACTCTTTTTGAAAAAGCCACTCACGCCAGAACGTTCGACAATATCTGTCCAGGATCTTGTTTTTGCGTAATTTCAATAATTTTTCTCACGCAATTCTGGTGTCACATCTTTCAAAATCGCCTGTTTAATTTCCGAAGGACGCACACCGCTATCCACTTTGGCTAAATCAGGATTACTCCACTCCCAACGGTAGGTTTCTGCATCCAAAATCTCTTGTTCTTCCGTGTCCATTTCAGCATTGTCATCAATGGTATTTCTCCACCGTTTCAACTGTTTGCTTTAACGCTTCTGCTTGTTGAGTAATTGGATTTGGCTCCACTGACTTTCGATTTGTGTAGCTTTTCGGTGGCGTCATATCTCGCACTAGGAAGTGCGGTCATTTTTGGTGAATTTTTTTGCTCATCCAACTCTTGGAGATGATGCAAAGTTTCTTCCACTGCGGCTTGCTGTTCATCATGGTGATGTTGGCGCTCTGATTGCTCAATTTTCGTTAATTGATTCAATGCTTCCAGCGCAGCAAGGCTAGCTAAATTCAATGAAGATGTGGTTTGAGTGGAAACAGGTTGAGAGGACGAAGAATGCACAACCGCCGATTGAACCATCGGCTTTTGCGCTTGTGCAGAATAGTTGGCTTTGATGTTTTGCGACAGCACCGGCATATCCACATAACCTGAAACAGGCTGATTTTTCAACCGCACTTTTTCTGTGTATTTTTGTTCAGGGATAGCCCGCCTTGTTTAGGCGTTTGTGCTGCCGTAAGGAACTTTGGGTGGAATGCCAATGCCCTCAATAATGTCATTTCTGCACCAATTCGACGATTTGGTGCGGAGGCCAAATCTTTTTCGACCCGATACAATTACTTGATAGAAAAAAATTGTACGTCTTCCGGTGAAATATGTTTGGCTAGAAAAACCCTAAGTGATCGTTTTTCATCTGTCACACTTTTTAGCGAGCAACTGCATTAATGCAATTTGATGTAATTTCTCAGCTGTTTCTGCCAATAATTCATCCCAATCGCCCGCTTTTTCTGCCACCGTTTGGATGGTTTTCATTAAACTCTCACCGTTACCTTGATGTAAGGCGTAAATGATTTCAATCGGCTGATCTTCATCTAACAGCCCAAGCATGGTATTCACCACATCAGTGGAAACTTTACCATTGCCCATGGCAATCGCTTGATCCGTTAAACTTAAAGCTGTCACGAATACTACCCTGTGCCGCTTTGGCTAATTTATCTAATGCAGGCGCATCAAAAGGAATATTTTCGGCAGTAAGCACACGATTAAGATGTGCTGAAATTTGCGGTTCATCTAATGCTTTAAGATGAAATTGCATACAACAGGGATAAAATCGTAATTGGCAATTTTTTTGTGGATCCGTTGTCGCAAGTAAAAATTTCACATATTCAGGCGGTTCTTCCAAGGTTTTTAACAACGCATTGAAAGAATGGCGGGAAAGCATATGCACTTCATCGATGAGATAGACTTTATAACGCCCTACTACCGGCTTATATTGCACATTGTCTAATAGCTCACGGGTATCTTCTACTTTTGTACGAGAAGCCGCATCGATTTCAATTAAATCAATAAAATTGCCCGCTTCGATCGCTTTGCAGTTTTCACATTCACCGCAAGGATCGGCAGTAATACCATTTACACAGTTCAAACCCTTCGCAAATAAACGAGCGATAGAGGTTTTACCCACGCCACGGGTGCCGGAAAATAAATAAGCATGATGTAAACGGTTTTCTTTTAAACCGTTTTCCAAAGCAGTGAGCACATGGCTTTGCCCCACTACTTCAGAAAAGTTTTTTGGTCGCCATTTTCTGGCTAAAACTTGGTAGCTCATCGCATCCCTTTAAAAATTAATGGCCTTCAAAATTCACTAAGGTGTAGCAATCAATGCCTAAATCACGTAAGCGTTTTTCGCCCCCTAATTCTGGCAAATTAATCACAAAGGCAGCATGTTTCACTTCACCACCTAAACGTTGAACTAATTTCATGGTAGCTTCAACTGTACCACCGGTCGCTAACAAGTCATCAATGATTAACACATTATCACCTTGTGAAATCGCATCCGTATGCAATTCAAGGGTGTCTTGACCGTATTCTAACTGATAAGACTGTGCAATCACTTCACGAGGTAATTTGCCCGGTTTACGAACGGGGATAAATGGCAAGCCTAATGCTAATGCAACTGGCGCACCAAAAATAAATCCACGAGACTCGGTACCAATGACTTTTGTGAGACCTTGATCTTTATACTTTTCAACGATCAAATCGATTGTGGCTTTGAAAGCCGCTGGCACTTCGAGTAAGCTCGTGATATCACGGAAAATAATGCCTTCTTTTGGATGATTTGGGATAGATTTGATAGAAGATTTGATTAATTCAAGTTGTTTGTTCATAAATAATTGCTCAAAAAAGAGTAAGAAAAAATCCTGTTTTTAGGCTCGCATTCTAGCATAGAAAAATAGAAAAGTGCGGTGAATTTTTGACCGCACTTTTATAAATAAAATGAATTAATCTGGGTAAATATCTTCCCCGTCTTTTTCGGGTACGAAGAAGCTGTAAAAATCCAGACATATTGTTCGGGGGTTGGTGTAACAAAATATTCAATTTCCTCGTTCATCGCACGGGCTGATTGCTCAGGATCGTCGCTTAATTGCATCGGTGGGCGAATTTCCATTTCATACTTGCCATTCTTAGCGTTATAGCGTGGGAACATCGGAATAACTACTGCTTTCGCTAATTTTGCCATTTTGTTTTAACCCAGAAAGCGTGGCTTTATAAGTGGCAAAAGAAATCCACAAAGACACTTTGCTCGGCTCCAAAAATCTTCATCAGGAAGATAATACCCCATTTGACCTTGTTTGATGTGTGCTAAAAACGGCTTAATACCATTTTGGCGAGCATGCATTTTCCCGCCAAAACGTTGACGCGCTAAAGTCCATAACCAGTCCACCAATGGATTTCGGTGCGGGTTATACATTGACGTCATTGGCATGCCGTGTGTATGCAAAATAATACCTGAGGCATCAATCGCTCAACCATGTGGGACCATCAAAATGATGTTATGCCCTTCTGCTTTTGGCTTGCTTTGATATGCTCAATGCCAATGAATTCGCTACGTTTTTGTAAATGTTTTTAGAACGAATGGCAATTTCGCCAATACCAAGCATTACTTGCGCGACGGTGACAAACATCTCTTCAATCACTTTGTTACGTTGCTCATCCGTCCAATCTGGAAAACAGAGTTTCAAATTAATCTCAGCACGAATGCGTGGCTTTACCAATTTTTTTCGTCAGTGCACGCGCCAGTTTCTCAGCCATTTTATCTCGTAAACGAAATGGCACAAAAGCGAGTAACAAAAGCACAAAAATACCGAGCCAAATGCCCCAATTTTTCGGATGCAAATATGACCATGAAAAATGTGGTTCATAGCCTGTTCGTGCCGTAATACGTAATTTTTTTCTGAGAGTCTGTCATAATCAATCGTTAAAAATGAAACCAACCTTGATCATACGCCATTTTTTTATCGTCATGATAAATGACATAATCACCACCATCGGTCTGATCAGTTGTTTGCCTTTTTGCCATCACCATTTTTAGCCCCTAAATTGGCACCTATCAGGCTTCCTGCCATCATGACTAAACCCAACGGTCCAAATCACATGACCACCAATAAAGAAGAAAAATTAATGAAGCAAAATTAGAGGTTAAATTCATCACTTTGGTATGCGCAGTCGCTTTAGTGAGGTTAAATCCAAGTAACGTCACACAAGCCAGATTCATTAATGAACCCGTCCCTGGTCCGAAAAAGCCGTCATAAAAACCCAGTAATGAACCAAAACATAACGCAAAAACAGCGTAAGAAATTCGTTGTTTACGATCACTTTTCACCCAATTTAGGCGTAAATAAAAAGTATAAGCCGATCGCTAAAATGAGAAATGGAAGCCCTTTTTTTAATTAATGATGCATCTAAATTTTGTATGAGTAACGTACCAATCACCGAGCCGATAAAAAAATCACCAGTAAGATGAAAGAAAAACTCCGGTAAATTGACCGCTCTTTTACGCAGAAAGTAAATACTTGCCGACAATGCACCGCCGAATGCTTGTAATTTATTCGTGCCTAATGCCATTGCTGGTGGCATACCTGTCATTAATAAGGCAGGGATTGTAATTAAGCCTCCGCCACCCGCTATCGCATCAATAAATGCGGCAATAAAGGCAGCAGCAAAAAGCATGGCTAATATATCAATCCCCAACTCCATGATTTAACTCCTACTCTAACCATTCGCTACTATTTGGCGAACTCAACACTTGTTGGCACAAGAACGGTTCTGGCGGTGTCACTTTTGGTTTAGAAGAGCCTGAACCTGGTTTTGCCGGTTCAAACCAAGAATAAAGCTCATCGCACATCCATCACCTGCGGGTACCGGTGCTGATCTTCACAATAAGCGGCATCTTTAGGGACAAACGATACGCACGTGGAAATGTGAATCATGTCCAAACCATGGGCGAATTTTATGCAACCAAGCACGATCGTCTCCCGCAGTTTGACAAAGTTTTTAATTTAATCGCGGGGTTCACAAAAAAATACGCGTGACTTTTGGGATCTTGCGCTGCCAGTTTAATTAAGGTGGCGTGATTGTTATTCACACATTTTCATCAACACGTTGTGTTTGACGATTCACCACAAGCAAGCCTTTTTCCATCTGAATTTAGTGCTTCACTGTCTGTCATTGTGCCCATACGCAACCAAATATCCGCATCTAACCCCATTTGATGGCTTGCATGCCCCTGTTAAAAAGCGCCCACCACCCGGCATGGCAATATCTCCCACTAACATCGTTGGTAAGCCTGCAGACTTCGCTTTTTTTGCCCAAGACGCTGTAAATAGGCAATCATATCCGGATGACCATAATAGCGATTTTTATTCATACGAATAACTTGATAGCCCTCACCTTTATAAGGCAATGGCTCCGCCCCGATAATACAACCATTCGAATAGCTACCAATTGGATTCGCTTTACCATCTGTTGCTGGAATTGGACGTTTAATACGTTGCCAATCTTGTGGCGAGGCCGTTGTTTGTAGCGAGAAAAACACTCCCTAAAAACAACCGCACTTGAAAATAATTTTTGCTAAAGATTTATTCATAAGATTTCCTAAAACGAATGACCTTATCTTCAATAAAAGAAAAAAATAAACTTAATTTAAAAAGAGTTATCTGCATTGCGCCTTTAAAACGCAACAAATGATCGAGTAACACAATTGCGACCATGGCTTCTGCAATAGGGACTGCTCGGATACCTACACAGGATCATGACGGCCTTTTGTTACCACTTCAACAGGATCGCCCGCTAAATTAATGGAACGACCTGGAATAGTGATACTAGACGTCGGTTTTAGTGCAATGGTCGCAATAATTAGCTGACCTGAGCTAATACCTCCTAAGATACCGCCAGCATGGTTGCTTTCAAAACCATTTGGTGTCATTTCATCACGATGTTCACTGCCACGCTGTTCAACTACCGCAAAAGCCGTCGCCTATCTCTACACCTTTAACGGCATTAATTCCCCATTAAACGCATGGGCTAAATCGGCATCAAGTCGATCAAAAAAACAGGCTCACCTAAACCAACAGGGACATTCTCTGCAATCACGGTTAGTTTTGCCCCAATCGAATCGCCTTCTTTTTTCAATTCACGGATTAATTCATCAAATTTTTCGACCGCACTTTCATCTGGACAGAAAAATGGATTGCTATTCACTTTATCCCAATCAATTTTGCCGACAGTCTGTGGTGCAATCTTCACTTCGCCGATTTGGCTCAAAAACCACGCACTTCAATGCCAAACTGCTCACGTAAATATTTCTTCGCAATCGCACCCGCAGCAACACGCATGGCAGTTTCACGGGCAGAAGAACGTCCACCACCACGATAATCACGGATGCCGTATTTTTTTGTTGATAGGTAAAAATCTGCATGCCCTGGGACGGAAACGATCTTTAATATCACCATAATCTTGTGAACGTTGATCACCATTTTTTAATGATCATTCCAATGCTGGTACCCGTTGTTTTACCTTCAAATACCCCAGATAAAATCTGTACTTCATCGTTTTCACGACGCGGTGTGGTATAGCGTGATGTACCGGGTTTACGACGATCTAAATCAGGTTGAATATCGGCTTCCGATAATTCAAGATTCGGTGGCACACCATCAACGATGCAGCCTAATGCAATACCATGTGATTCCCCAAAAGGTTGTCACACGAAAAAAAGTTGTCCGATAGTATTCCCTGCCATATTTTTCTCTCTTTAATTAATGATTTTTGGGCTAATTTTTGCCACATCAATAAATGGAATCTCTTCGCCAGTATCTTTATTTTTTTAATAAAGATATCTAATTGATTGAATGCAATATCAATATTATTTTTCTGCAAATAACTCATTCACACGGCGATTGAGAGCATCAAGCGTATCATTTCTCTCAGATACTTGCCCTACATAAACACGTAATTCGTGATCTAATGTACTTGCCCCAAAGGTCAAGAATAATGCTCTTGGTTCTGGATCTTTTAAGACACTTGGTTGCTCATGCGCGGCTTGCAATAATAAGCGTTTCACTAAGTCTAAATCTGAACCATACGCCACACCAACGGAAACCACTAAACGAGTAACGGTATTAGATAATGCCCAGTTGATCACTTGACCTGTTACAAAAGATTTATTTGGCACAATCACTTCTTTTCGATCAGGATCAATCATGGTAATCGCACGAATGCGGATTTTCGCCACCGTCCCTGTCACGCCATTAATTGTCACGGTATCGCCCACACGAATTGGACGTTCAAATAATAAAATGATACCCGAAACAAAGTTTGCAAAGATTTCTTGCATACCAAAACCGAGACCAACGGAAAGGGCGGCAAATAACCATTGTAATTTCGACCAAGACATCCCGAGCGTTGAGAATGCCCATGCACCACCAACTGCAACAAAGATGTAGGTTAATAAGGTGGTAATGGTATAAAGGTGTACCTTGTGAAAGTTTCACTCGAGAGAAGATTAATACTTCTAAAATACCCTGAATGTTACGCACCAAAATATAGGTAATCACGACAATGATTAATGCAACAATCAAGTTAAAGAGTGAAATCGTTTCTGTCACCACGCCCGCTTCAGTTGTTGAAGTTTGTTGCCACAAGGTAATATCACGCAAATAACTTACAACGGTCACTAAATCTGACCATACATAATAGAAGATGGCAAAAAGTGCGGTCCAAATAAAGAGATCGGCAAAGCGTAGTAACTGGCTACGCACTTCATTTAAGGCCAATCCCTCTTCTTGTTCGGTAATTACGACCACATCATCAGATGGTGAGCCATCATTTAAATCTTGTTGTTTTTTTGCTGGCGTTTTCTCTTGTAAACGACGATAAGCTAAACGTCTTGATGCAACGGTGACGCCTCGATAAATTGTATGACGTACCAACGACCACACTACCCACGCAATGTAGGTATTAATAATATGCGTAATTAAATTTAAGGCGGTGTAATAATATCCTAAAGCAATTAGTGCAATTAAAATAACAGGGACCAATTGCAATAAAACGCGCATAATTTTTAAAAGCGTTCTATCACGCTGATCCGTTGCGCTTGAATTCAGCGATTTTTCTGTGCGAACGAAACGTGGCGCAATAATCACAATACAGAAAAGTAAAGGCAACAATCGTATTAATTTCGCCGAGAACGTCATTCGCTAAATCCGGTATCCATGACATTACTGAAAATCGACGTATTCAGTAATAACACAACGGAAACAATGATACGTTTTGTGACGTCTTGCAGAGCAATCGCACTCTCTTTAGAAAAACCGAAATGGCGCACTAAAATACCATTCGGACGAAGAATAGCTAAAACAAAACTAAAGAACCACCAATAGCCCGCCATACTGAGCGACCATTCCCAAAACTCTTGTGGATTTTTTTACAAAGAAAAAAAGCCTAAAAAGTTGGCAAGCTGCTAAAAACCAAAAGGGTACCTGATAACGATAAAAGCGCCGTATAAAATAACGCAAGAGGCGTATGCCATTGGCTATCAGAACGAAGCGTATTAATTTCGCCATTAATCACGCTCAAACGTTGTTTAATCGATTCTTTAAATTTGAAAATCAACCCACCAATCACAAACAAAATAAAGACATAAGTGAGTAAATACGGCAAATTATCAAAGTTTGTTTGGAAAACCTAATTTTTTTACCAATACCATCAAATTGCGCTTTGAGTGACATTGGTAATTTCTTGAACCAATCTAGATTAATTGGATTATTACTTTTTACCCAGAAACTTTGTTGATCAAGTTTAGACTGGATCTGATCACTGATTTTGAGTAATCTGTTGCTGCGTTAGTTCTAAGGAAATCGCTAAATTTAACTGGTTATTTCAATGACTTTAATCAAAGTCAGATAGAAACTTTTACGACGTTCAATCAACAAATTAGTTAATTGTGCTTTTTCCGCCAGTGTAAACGATTTGTTTTCATCCTGCTCGACCTTTACTGATGTAGGCATCAATATCATAAAAAGCTCATTACGTTTTCTGCGTAATATCGAAGATCTGTACACGCAAATCCGCAATTTGTTTTGAAAAGGCCTTGAATATTTAAATTTGGTCGGTAATTTTTTTGTTTTTGTTGCTGAATAATACGTGAAAGCACCAACGTGCCTTGCAAAGCACTAATTTGCTCATCAATGGTACGTTGTGTCTGTGTTAAGTTATCCAACACATTTCGCATACGCAATTCATCTTGCGTTAATGTATTGTTTTTCTCAGTTTGCTCAAGTAAATATTGACTAAGATGCGCATTCAAATCAATTCTTTCTGAATCAAAGGATTTTTATCAACACTTTTGGCTTTGTTGTTGTGCTTGCTCAACTTGGTTTTGTGTTTTAGCCAAATTCTTTTCTGATTAATCACTTCTTGAATGGCTGCAATTTGTTTTCTGCAATGCTTGAACACGCGTATTTCAATAATTCATATCGACTTTGATAAAAGCACTGTCAACTGATCACTATTTTTTTAATAGCACTTGATTATAGATATTTTTAGCTCAATCAGTTGTAATTCAAGCTGAATTTGCTGTTTTAATAGTGAACTTGTCGTTGGATCAGCTAATTTCTGATTCAATTCTTGCGTACGTTTAACATTGTCTGTTAAGGCTGTTTGAGCACGTTCAGATACCGAGCTCTGCCCCTGCAAGTTGTGTATTCACCGCACTTAAGGCAGATTGGGCATCTTGTTGTTGATTGGTCAGTTTCTCAACCTGAGCCTGTAGATTAGCTAAGCTTTGTGAAGCATAATCGGTGTTACTTGGCGTGTTTAACTGTTTTTTAAGATTTTGAAGATCAGCATTATTCTTCTGAATTTCAGAATCTGCATCAATAAGCGTATCTTGCAAATCGTTATTATTTTTGCTGTGTTTGAATTTGTTGCAAGAAATCAAGCGAAGCCTGGATTGTCGCAATATTATTTGTCTTTTCATCACCATCCGGTAATTTTTGTGCATCAGCTAATTCACTTTTTAGTGTTTTTTCTGTCGGCAAATCAGCATTACTATTCTCTGCCCAAACAGGCTGAGAAAGCGACATTGTAAAAACAAATGAAAGACCAAGTGCGGTCAAAACACGAGAGATTTTTTCATTAAACTAACTTTCCTATTGTTGCGACAGCCAATCGGCGAGTGCTTTGCGAGAAATCTTTATTGCCCCTTGGATTAAATTCGTCGGGAGTTCATAGTAGGCAACAGGGTTGCTTAAATCGTTCCAATCGCCCTTGTAAAAAAACGTTGAGAGATTCAACCGCACTTTCATTAAATGATGTATGAAATTCAACAATCGCGACAGGGACGATGGCCAAATTCCTCATCATGTTTAGGTAAAACAAAGACTTGTTTCACCAAATCTGATTGTGCAATCACTTTTTTTCAATTTCTTCCGGCTGAATATTTTTCACCACCGGAAATAAACATATTATCTAATCGGCCTTGAATGACTAATTCGTTATCGAGCCATTGACCTTTATCTTTGCTTTGGAACCAACCTTCAGCATTAGTAAGCGGGTCAACACACCCATCTCGCCAATATCCCATAGCAAGTCCGGCACCTTTTAGCCAAACTTCTTCATTCACTAACTTGAACTCTCGACCAAGCAAAAGGCTGTCCCACACCGATTTTTTTCCATCCGATTGTTTAGCGAATGCGGTAGAAGCCATTTCGGTCATACCATAACCTGAATAACTGCGAATCCCTAATTCATTTAACGCTTGGGTTAATTTTACGAGGGTTTGTGTTCCACCCAATAATACCGCTTTAGTTTGGATAGATTGTGGATGTTCGGCCAAATAATCAAACCAACGCTGCAATTGCGTTGGCACGAGAGAAACATGGGAAACCTCACCAATAGATTGATAAAAATCTTCTTTCGGTAAAACTAAGGTTGCCCCTGCGTAAAAGCCAGCGCCACACAATGCCTTGTCCGGAAACATGATAAAGCGGCAAAGAAAGTAGCCATGATTGATCTTTGCCAAAAATTCATTAAAGGCACAAACGCCTTCTGCATTAGCTAAATGAGCAGACACATTATGCACCACCGCTTTTAGGCAAACCAGTCGAGCCCGATGTTAATGTCATCGTTGCCGCTTTTTGTAAAGTCAGCGTTATGTTCGGGCTAATGCTTTAGTAGCTAAATAATGAATATCTTCGGCTTTGATAACAAAAAAATCCACGCCCATACACTTGGCACAACTCTTCTCTTTTTTCTTGAGGAAATGCAGGATTGATACCTAAAATTTTTGCACCTAGCTGAATGACCGCTAAATAGAGAAATAAGATCTGTTCTGAATTTTTTTACCACAAAAAGCAACCGCACTTTGCGCTGTCACACCTTGTTGTAAAAGAAAGGCTTCCACCTGATTAATTTTCTCAGCAAGTTCTGCCCAAGTAAAAGGATCGCCCTGCGAATTTCGCAACGCGATCTGATTTGCATACGCTGAATTTTGGGCAAATGCTTGCCAAGGGAATTTTTGCATCGACTTAGTTGCTAACGAAATAAGGGCGAACTTCGTCAATTAAATATTCCGGCAAATGCATAGACTGCATCGCCCTTCTAACATCAACATCTTACGGCCACTATTGGTATTGGTAATCACCCAATATGGTGTATCTGGAATTTGTTTTGGTTTAGTATGATTACCCGCCACAAGCAACGTTCCCTTCATCACGAGCAAAATACACACGAGTACGGCCTTGCAGGCTTTCAGTTGCCTGTGCAAAAGCTTTTCTGGATTGGTACGATAAAGCGTACGCAATATACTTAAAAACGCACAACGGCTTTTTGGCTCTTCTTTAAATTCAGCAGAATTCAGAGCGCACGAACTTTATCAACAATATGATTTATTGCTTCATCCGATTGTTTTTCACTGCTTTTGGTGGTTCGAACAGGTTCAACTTTTGGTTGAGATGCTTCGGTTGTTTTTTCCGCTAAAACAGGCTCAGAATGCACCGCACTTTTTGACGTTTCAGCTGATGCGACTGATTCAAAGATATCAACCGAGCTTGTTGCGTGAGTCGGTAAATTCAACAAACGGCGAAGAATATCAGACGCACTTTCTCCAATAGATTGAGTTTGTGCCGCAATGTATTGATATAATTCTTCATCGACTTCAATTATCTTCATTTTTTTCTCTCCGTTTGCTAAAATTTTCGTCCATTATAACGATTTCTAACCAAATTCTCACGCAAAATATATGTCATCTTCCCAATTATTAAACCATCAATTTCATCAAACAAAACAATCAATTAATTCACCTACCTTTAGTTTTTCATTCACGGCTTGTTTGGGGATATGAATAATCTTGGTGTCATCGCGCGTGCATTTAGCGATAACTATAATATTTTGCGCGTAGATTTACGTAATCACGGACATAGTTTTCATTCAGAAACAATGAATTACGATGTCATGGCTGATGATGTATGGCAACTTATCGATCATCTTCAATTAGATAAAGTGATTTTAATTGGTCATTCAATGGGCGGAAAAAAACAGCAATGAAAAATGACCGCACTTCAACCACAGCGTGTGGAAAAATTGATTGTCATTGATATTGCTCCAGTGGCTAATAGCAGTGCAGGACACGATGATGTGTTTCGTGGTTTGTTTGCCGTAAAAAGCTCAGCCACAAACTCGTCAACAAGCTAAGCCTATTTTAGAAACTGAAATTGCCGATCGAGTGTGGTGCAATTTATGTTGAAATCTTTTGAACCTACTTCAAGTGAATATTTTCGTTTCAATTTGACCGCACTTTTTTTGAGCATTATGCAGAGCTAATGGATTGGCAGGAGAGTCTTTCGCTAATACGCCTACTCTCTTCATCAAAGGCGGGCTTTCATCTTATATTAAACCTGAATATACAGAAACCATTCTAAAACAATTCCCAATGCGACCTCCTTTCACTATCAATGGTTGTGGGCACTGGGTTCATCGGAAAAACCAGATTTTTGTGATACGTGCGATTGATAGGTTTCTAAATAAGAATTAATCGTTTTAAATGAGAATTATTCTATTCAAATGAGAATTCATTTGTGATATAGTTCGCACAAATTGTAGGGCTTTTAGTCTCTAATCTTTTTCTATTCACTAATTTATATTTCAAAAGGAAAGAACGATGGCAGTTGTCGGTTTATTTTATGGTAGTGACACAGGTAATACAGAAAACATTGCAAAAATGATTCAAAAACAATTAGGCAATGAATTAGTTGATATTCGTGACATAGCAAAAAGCACGAAAGAAGATATCGAAGGTTATGATTTTTTTACTTTTTCGGTATTCCGACTTGGTATTACGGTGAAGCACAAGCAGACTGGGATGATTTTCTTTCCCTACCCTTAGAAGAAATTGATTTTACTGACAAATTAGTCGGTATCTTTTGGCTGTGGTGATCAGGAAGACTACGCTGATTATTTCTGCGATGCGATCGGTACAGTACGTGATATCGTTGAACCACGCGGTGCGATTATTGTGGGGAAACTGGCCAACAGATGGTTATACCTTTGAATCATCAAAAGGCATTATTAGATGATGGAAACTTTATCGGTTTATGTATTGATGAAGATCGTCAACCTGAACTCACTGCAGAACGTGTCGAGAAATGGACAAAACAAATCTACGATGAAATGTGTTTAGCAGAATTAGCTTAACCATCTCTAATTTAGCAAATTAAGGGAACATTATGTCTGAAGAAAATATCAAATTACTCAAAAAGCAGGGTTAAAAATTACTGAACCTCGGCTCACTATCCTTGCATTAATGCAAGAACATAAAACATGAGCATTTCTCAGCTGAAGAAGTGTATAAAATCTTGTTAGAACAAGGCAGTGATATTGGTCTTGCAACCGTATATCGCGTACTTAACCAATTTGATGAAGCGCATATCTTTAATTCGTCATAATTTTTGAAGGTAACAAGTCTGTTTTTGAACTTGCACCAACAGAACACCACGATCACATTATCTGTGAAGATTGCGGTAAAGTATTTGAGTTTACTGATAATATTATCGAACAACGTCAAAAAGAAATCAGTGAACAACATGGCATCAAATTAAA